>Ga0209401_1000256_pt1 | contig 36421 bp, 27 predicted proteins | sample M_140807_MF_Meta_FD_187318 | JGI IMG/M metagenome (GOLD analysis project Ga0209401, IMG submission 187318) | Freshwater microbial communities from Lake Montjoie, Canada to study carbon cycling - M_140807_MF_MetaG (SPAdes) (version 2) | ecosystem: Environmental > Aquatic > Freshwater > Lake... | reverse complement strand
CCCAACAAAGCCACCCCCAGAGAACATAACGCCGCACCCACCCAAAACTTCTCGGGCACGCGCCCAGGCAAAAGCCACGCACTTCCCACCGCCGTCAAAACCACTTTACTGCCCAAAACCGGCGTTGCCACAGACACATCTCCACCCGCCAGCGCACGAAACGTCCCCACCTGCCCAAGAAAAAAAAGTACCGCGCAGAAAGATGGCCCCAGCCACATCCATTGGGGAAAATCGCCTTTCGGCCACTCCGCCCAAAAAAGCAGCGGCGCAAAAGCCAACCCCATCGCCAAGTTCGATCCCACCAGCACCCGCCGAGGCGGCTGCCCCAACTCCAGTGCCCGCTTAAGAAAAATCATGCCTCCTGCGTAGACCACGGAGGAAAAAAGAGGCAGGATCAGATACCGATGGTCCGTCATTCCAAGAAACTGCCTCAAACTGCCCCCCCTGCCAAAGAAAGGATCTGGACCGGTGTGACCACCCCGCTCGATCAGCACGACCGCGCAGATGTAGCCCTGGCACGCCTGAGTGGTGAATCCCGATCCCGAATCCAACAGTGGATGAAGGAGGACCGGATTACCCTAGCAGGAAAACCCGTCCGTCCGCGGGATCCCCTTCCCCCTGAGGCCACCATCACAATTCGAATTCCTCTCGATCTCCCACGTGAAGTCACAGCCGAGGACCTACCGCTCGAAATCCTGCACGAGGACGAAGATATCCTAGTCATCAACAAGGCTTCTGGAATGCATGTCCATCCAGGGGCAGGTCGGCCCACGGGCTCTTTGGCCGCAGCCCTCCTCCACCACTGCGCAGGCCAACTCGCTCCTGGCGGAGCCCCCGATCGCCCCGGAATTGTTCATCGTCTGGATCGTGAAACCACAGGTCTTCTCGTCGCGGCAAAAAATGACGCCGCTCACCGCGAACTCAGCCGCCAATTTAGAGATCGTGAAACAGAAAAAACTTATCTCGCGTACGTTCTGGGTCGACCTCGCGGAAATGCAGGTACTTGGGAAGGCCCCATCGGCCGTCACCCCGTTTCCCGCCAGCGCATGGCCATCCGGAGTCGCGGCCGCCCAGCGAAAACAGATTGGAAAGTCGTGGGCTCCTGGCCAGGTGCGAGCCTGCTTGAACTCCGCCTGCACACGGGTCGAACCCACCAAATCCGCGTTCACTCCTCTGCCGCCAGTTGCCCCGTCGCCGGCGATGCGATCTACGGCGGGGTCAATTCACTGACCCGCATCGCGAAAGTTTCTCGCCAACTCCTCCATGCGTACCAGTTATCCTTCACACATCCCAAGAGCGGAGAACAACTTTCCTTTACCGCTCCCCCTCCGCCCGATTTTACGGCATTCCAATCTTACCTCGATGAATCCTGAACTCCGTGAACATGCCAGTCGCTACGTAGAACTTCTCCGCCGTCACGGCCAACGAGATGTTTGGCTGCCCTCAGGTCTGGTCCGCCGTTTGCCCGCCAGCACCTCCCCCAAAACCCAATCTATTTCCACCCCCACCTTCCGCGCTGAACCCTCAACCCCCGCTCCCAAAAAACAGCAACCCATCGCCGCTCCTGCCATCGCCACCGCAGGAACAAAAGCGGAACGTCTGGCCGCTTTGCGCTCCGAAGCTCTCAAGTGCCAGATCTGCCCGCACCTCGCCAAAAGCCGTACGCAAGTTGTCTTCGGAGTAGGAGATCCTGAAGCTCGCCTGATGTTTGTAGGAGAAGCACCTGGGGCAGATGAGGACGAACAGGGCGAACCGTTTGTTGGCCGAGCGGGAAATCTTCTCACCAAAATGCTCACGGCGATGGAACTCACACGCGATAAGATTTATATCGCGAATGTTCTCAAATGCCGGCCTGACATGCCCGCCAACACCAGTGGCAATCGGAAGCCCACCCGACACGAAATGGAATCATGCCTTCCCTATCTTCGAGCCCAAATTTCGATCATTGCTCCGGGCGTCATCGTCGCACTCGGCGCCTCAGCCGTGGAGGGACTTTTTGGTCCGCAAAAAAACACCATCTCCCGCCTTCGGGGCACCTGGCTTGAGTTGGACGGGGTTCCCGTGCTTCCGACTTTTCACCCCAGCTACCTCCTTCACAACCAAGACCTCGCCCTGAAACGACTCGTCTGGGTCGATCTCCTCGCCGTGATGGAACGCCTTGGCCTTCCCATCTCAAAAAAACAGCAGGGATTCTTTCTGCCTCCCAAGGCATGACCCTCTCCATCCTTCTCACCACCGTTGCAAAAAAGTCGGATGCCCGCCGACTCGCCACCGCCTCCCTCCAGCACCGCTCCGCGGCCTGCATCCAGATTATTTCCGGCATCGAATCCCATTTTGTCTGGAAAGGGAAAACGAGCACCTGCCGTGAATTTATTGTTTTAGCCAAAACCACAACCCGCAAATTGAAATCGTTAGAAATACTCTGGAAAAAGATACATCCCTACGACTGCCCCGAACTGATTACTCTCTCGGCTCGTGCCGCCACCTCGTACGCCCGCTGGGTCCAAGCTTCGGTTTCTTCTTAAGCTACCACCACCAACGGAATCTCGTCGGGCAACTGCGAGGAAACTTCGCGAACAGTATCTCCGCGCAGCAGGTTCACCAAAACACCTCGCCGCGTTCCGCCCAAGACAACCAGATCCGCTCCTAAGGTTGCTGCCAGCTCGACAATCATATCAGAGGCTTTATTCGCCGTGCAGTAGACGGGCGTCATGGCCACTTTTTCCGCAGATGCTGCCTGCTTGATCTCGTTGATGACGCTCAGTGCCTTCACGTCATCCGACAATCGCCCCACCACCTCGGCCGCCACTTGAACCTCCCTCACAAAAAGGAAATAAAGGCGGGCACCCCGCAACTTTGCCTCTTGTAACGCGAACTTTGCCGAAGAGGTTAAACCGTGCGCCGCTACCAGGATTCTGCCCCCGTCCTCTGCCAACTCTCCTTCAGGTTGCCGGACCTGCGTGCCAGATCCCACCGCCAGAACTTCCTGCTCCATGTCCCTCTCCCCAACTTTCCGTTGTACAGTCTCTCTCAAGAACAGCCCTACCCCAGCTAGAATGGCCGCAAAAAGCAGGGCGTGAGGCTTGTTGATCGCGATGGTGACCCAGATGGCCGCCATCAAAAGAGCGGTTCCCATCATCACAACCCTTTGCCATCCCCGCATGGCCAACGTTTTATCCAAACCACACGACCCCAGATTCAGGCAGATCGCTCCTGTCACTCCGATTGCATACAAAGAGGCCAAAGCCTCCAAACCGCGGGTCGATTCCAAAACAATGACTGGCAGAACCACGGAAACAATTAGAGGAACCCAAGGCACACCTTGCCGATTCAACATTCGAAATACAGGTGGTAGGTCTCGATCCTGTGCCATGCTGAAAAGAAGCGCTACCGAAGCCACAATCGCCGTGTTCACCGCCGAAAGAAGAAGCAATCCCACCACCAAACCCACCACCCAGCCATAGGTCGGGCTAATGTAGTGATTGGCCATCGTCCTTAAAAAGCTTTCGGGGTGAAGGAAAGACTCTTGCGGCATCCCCGCAATCATCAGCCCCAGAACCGCCGTAATCAGACACACCTCGATCATCACCAATCCAATCGCTTTTCTCGCTTGGTGATGTACCGAAGGTTTATCGGGCGAACTATCTGGATCTGCCTTCATCACCCCTGTCATGTTCGCCACGGCTTCGACTCCCGACAAAGCCAGCACCATGCCCGTAAAAATTGTCCATCCTTCCCAGGTTCCCTGCAGAGGTGCCTGCACAATTCTCTCCTGGCCCGAGAACAACCCTGCACCTGATAAACCCAACAGCACTAAAACTGCAGGCAACGCCAAGTACACCGCCACACTGCCCGCCAATCGCGGTCCGAACGCATTCATCACTCCTAAACCAAAAATTGTTAATGTTGCCCAGCGAGTCGCCTCCTCGTGCAATCCAAAATAGTTGTACGCTTCATATGCGCTGATGGCGGCGGTCACCACATAGCCCGCAAACAAAAGCAAAGCCCCCACAACCCCTAACCGCGGACTATGCCTCCGAGCAGCATGATAAACCCCGCCCCCTTCAGGAAAGAATTTACAAACCCAGACATAGTTACATCCCACGAGAAGAGTTAGTCCGATAATTCCAGCTAGATAGTAAGGCGCCGCATATCCCGCCAACAGCACGGCCAATCCGATGACATACGCCTTACTCGTTCCCCAGTCTCCATACAGAAGCGCCGCCGCCCGCAACCAACCCACATTGCGTGGGCGTGTCCCGCTGATCACCATTTCGCTCATTTTGTTTTCAGAAACTCCTTCACAATCGGTGCGGTCATCCCCGAACGCACCATGGGTGTGATCAGATAAATTCCGCGAAAGTGTTCCGCCACCTCTCTGGCCAACTCTGCAGCCACCTCCCGACCATACTCCGCCTGGGCCGGCCCCTCAGGCAGTGACCGAATCTTTTCCCGCACAGCATCGGGAATCGAAATTCCAGGCACCTCATGATGCAGAAACTCGGCGTTCCGTGAGCTCACCACGGGCATCACCCCCACAAGTACAGGAATCCCCAAAGACCCTAATGCATCCTTCATCTTACGAACCATGGACTTCTCATACACAGGCTGAGTCATGACAAAGTGCGCCCCCTTCTCCATCTTTCTTTCCAGCTTTTTGACCTGAGCATCAAAGTTTTTTGAGTTTGGGTTGAAAGCAACCCCAATGACAAACTCAGCCCCTTTTCCTACATCCCGACCTGCCGAATTTCTTCCCTCGTTCAGCTGCCGGATCAGATCGATCAATCCCAGACTGTTTACGTCGTACACCGAAGTCGCCCCCGGATGATCCCCGAATTTGGACGGATCTCCCGTAAGCGCGAGCACATGTCGATGACCTAAGGCAGCCAACCCCATCAGCTCACTCTGCAACCCAATCAGATTTTTATCGCGACAAGCCAAGTGAATCAGGCTGGTCGTTCCAAATTTTTCCCGAAGCAAGGTTGCGGCGGCCGTGTTGGCCACTCGCAAAATGGCTAGGGAATTATCAGCCAACGTGAGCGCAGTCGCCCCCGCCTTCACGAGCTCTTCTGCCGCTTTGAGAAAGGGCCCCATATCCAACCCGCGCGGACTATCCAACTCCACCACCGCAATTCTCTCTTTCTTCAATCGATCGAGAATCGACTCCTCTTTTTTTCTTTCCCCAGCCCCACTGGAGATCTGAATCGCCTCCCTTTTTGGCTCCACAGCGACTCGGATTTGTGTCGCTGGCTTGAGTCCTCCCACCTTGGCTTTCAGTGCGCGAATGTGGGAGGGGCTCACGCCCGATCCCCCGCCCAATAAGCTGACTCCAAGCGCGGGAAGCTCTGCCATTCGTTCGGCAAAATATTGCGGATGATTTGCGTAAAGATAGCGCCCTTCAGAAAATTCTGGCTGACCCGCATCTGGATACGCCGCCAAAAGTTTGCCAGGACCTGAAGAGATTCGTTTTAGCAGACCCACACATGCACTCGGTCCGAATGCTGGCGCCACTCCGATTCCCTCAGCCCCTGCTTGGCGCAACTTCTCCGTTGTCTCCTCCCAGCTTTTTCCTCCGGGCAAAGTTCCCTCTCTTCCAGCCGCCAAGAGGGCAAAGATCGGAAGATGGTGGAGTTCTCTCACCGCCTCCATGGCCAAGATCAACTCTCGGGAATCTGAAAATGATTGGAGAAGGATTGCGTGCACACCCCCATCCAATAACGCCCCAGCCTGTTGGCGAAAAAGAGCCTCCAACTCTTTCGCATCCCCCCACTCCGCTTCGGGAATTCCACTCGGGCCAATACAACCGAGCACCCACGCCCCACTTTTTCCCACCTCCCCCAACGCCAACTTAGCGGCTTTCCAGTTAATCTCGTTTACCTTGTCCTCCAACCCATGACGCCGCAGAGCCGATCGATTCGCCGCAAAGCTGTTCGTGGCAATCACCTCCGACCCCGCCTCTATATAGGCCCGATGTGCTGCACTCACGCGATCTGGATCCGTTAGGTTCAATCCCTCAAAACTTCTACCCAGAGGCACCCCTTCGGCATAAAGATACGCGGCAACGGCACCGTCTCCTACGACGACCCGCGTGCCAACTGCCTCTAAAAGATTTGCCATAGCCTATCCTCCCAGTCAGCCTTTCTAATGTGAAATCCAAGCCTGTCATTAAGAAACGGGAAAATATACCTAACCCATTGGACAGCAACATTGATCAACTAATCGATGCCGCTGGGATTAAGGAACAACGGCAACAGTTTAAGGAGATGATTTCCATTGTTCTAGGGCTCGACCCCACTCCTGCTGGTTTGGGCGACCTGAAGCAGTTTAAGCGAGTCATGCGCGAAATTCGGGATGCGAACAAGGTCTTCGCGCCATACCACGGCACAAAAAAGATATCGGTTTTCGGGTCGGCTCGCACCCATCCCTCCGCTCCAACCTATAAAGCTGCCCACAAATTCGGCCAGTTGATGCAGGAAGCGGGTTACATGGTCATCACAGGCGGGGGCGAAGGCATCATGGGCGCCGCTCAAGCAGGGGCAGGTCGCCAACACGGCTTTGCCCTCAACATCGAACTTCCTTTTGAACAGGAACCCAACGAAACCATTCGCGGAGACAGCAAGCTTTTCACGTTTAAATACTTCTTCACCCGCAAACTGAACTTCGTAAAACACTCGGACGCCATCGCTCTCTTCCCCGGAGGTTTCGGCACCATGGATGAAGCCTTCGAATCATTCACCCTGATGCAAACAGGAAAAACAAACATCATTCCTTTGATCATGGTGGACGCGCCCCGCGGCAACTTCTGGAAGACCTTTGAAAAATATCTACGGGAACACTTGCTGGGAGATAAGCTGATCTCGGACGAGGACTTTGCTCTCTTTAAAGTCACGGATGATTTGGAATTTGCCCGTCGCGAGGTGGTGAACTTTTACTACAACTTTCACTCTTACCGTTACATCGGGGATGTGATGGTTATCCGTCTCCAGCGTCAGATCCCTGCTGGGGCCCTGATCCGTCTCAATGAAGATTTTCAGGACATTCTTCGCTCCGAAACTCTGATTACCACTTGCCCACCTTATCCAGAGGAAGTGAACGAACCTGCTCTCGCCTCTTTAGCTCGACTTTGCGTTCCCTTTAACCGACGCAATCTGGGCAGACTCCGCGCCCTTCTCGATCGCCTCAATCAGTTTTAACCACCTGCCGCTTGGGCTCGTCGCGTTTGCCACTTCGGCTTCTGCACTTCGATCGCCTGTACCGCTAACTTCACTCGGTCTGGCCCCAATACCTCCCGTAATTTTCCAATCCCTGCCAACGTTGGCCGAATTCGCATCTGCGCCCCTGCCTCCATTAAAACTTTCTTCCCTTCAACCTCCAGCTCAAGTCTCACAGGCACATCTCCCGAATGCGCCTCCACAATCTCCTTCACCTTTGCCATCTTTTCCCCCGCCAGATCCTCTTTCGTGGGGAGCAAATACACATGCGTGACAAGTTTTGCCATCGCGGCCTCCAAAGTAATGCACTCGGACGTCCTTAATCTCACTCTCTCCTCCGCATCCGTATCCACAGAGCCCCCAACCACCAGCGGACTTCCCACTTTTAACGATGTTCCTGCTTCCCTGTACAGGTCGGGAAAAATCATCACCTCCATCCTCCCGGTCTTATCCTCCAACATAACCCTCGCATAGGGCTTCTTATCTTTCTGCGTCAATCGTACCTCCATCGCCGTTACGACTCCGGCTAACCGAGCCACAGTTCCGCTCTGCATCTCATCTGGCTCCCCTAGGTTCAAAGTCCGAAATGCCCGCAGATCTGCTTCAAACTCATCTGCCGGATGACCCGTCACATAAAATCCTAATAGCTCCTTCTCCGCCTTCAACTTGTCCCGCTTCGGCCAATCGGTAAAATCTTTCGGAGCCTTCTCCGTGCCTTTCTTTTCTCCTGGTGCCGACTCCTCCATCAGACCAAAAAGCGTTCCCTGCCCCCTCTCCTTATCCCGTGAAGCCGACGCAGCTAAAGCGAATGCCCCTTCTACCTTCGTTGCCAACCAGGCCCGGTTCGAACTGATCTCATCGAACGCCCCACACCGGATCAAACTCTCCACCGCCTTCTTGTTCATCGCCTTGTAATCCACCCGCGAACAAAAGTCCTCAATCGAAACAAATTTCCCACTCTCCTTTCTCGCCGCCAGAATCGCTTCCACACAAGCGGCTCCCACGTTCTTGATCGCCCCTAAACCGAAAAGAATCCGATTCGGCTCTACCGTGAACTTGTTCTCGCTCTCATTCACGCTTGGGGGCCGGATCTCGATTCCCATGTTCTGTGCTTCCGCCGTGAAGAGCGCGATCTTGTCCGTGTTGTCCAACTCATGGGACAACAGGGAAGCCATGTATTCCGTCGGATAGTTGGCCTTAAGGTACGCCGTCTGACAGGACAGCACCGCATATGCAGCGCTGTGGCTTTTATTGAAGCCATACCCGGCAAACTTTTCCAATAAATCAAAGATTCGCACGGCTTGGGACCGCGGAATCTGATTCGTCTGGGCACACCCCAACACAAAGGTCTCCTTCTGCTTGGCCATCTCCTCGGGCTTCTTTTTGCCCATCGCCCGCCTCAATAAATCTGCCTGACCTAAACTATATCCTGCCAAGACCCGTGCCGCTGCCATGACCTGTTCCTGATAAATCAAAACTCCGTACGTCTCCGCACTGATTTTTTCCAACAACGGATGCTCGTAGGTGAACTGGCTTTTGCCCTTCTTCCGCTTCACATACTCGTCAATCAGATCCATCGGACCCGGTCGATAGAGGGCAATCAACGCAATCAGATCCCCAATCCCCTTCAAATCAAAGATCGCACAGGTTCTCCGCATCCCGGGCGACTCGACCTGGAACACCCCAACGTTTTCCGCCCGATTTAACAGTGCAAATGTCTTTGGATCATCCAGGGGGATCTCTTCTGGAGTCATTTTCTTCCCCGTTGTTTTTTCCACCAAGGCCAAACAGTCCTGAATCACTGTCAAAGTCTTCAATCCTAAGAAGTCCATTTTCAACAATCCGATATCTCCGACCGCACCCATCGAAAATTGCGTCATCACCGCACCCGTGTCGTCCCGCGTCAACGGCAGATAGTCCGTCAAATCCCGATCCGCAATCACCACACCCGCCGCGTGAGTCCCGCTTTGCCGCACCATTCCCTCCAGCTGAAGCGCCGCTTCAATCACAGGCTTCACGGAATCCTCCTGCGCCAGATTCTTCAGTTCAGGCACCTGCTTCAACGCATCTGCCAGTTTTGCCCCTGGCACTTTGGGGATTAGATCCGCGATTCGTGATGTCTCCCCAAAACTCATTCCCATCACCCGGCCCACATCCCGCACCGCCATCTTCGCCCCCATCGTCCCAAAGGTGATGATCTGCGCCACCGCCCGCTCCCCGTACTTATTGCGCACATACGCGATCACTTCTTCCCGGCGATCGGGACAAAAATCCACGTCGATGTCGGGAGGCGAAACCCGCTCTGGATTCAAAAACCGTTCAAAGAGCAATCCATACCGAATCGGGCAGAGGTCGGTAATCCCCAACACATAAGAAACCAAACTGCCAGCCGCACTCCCTCGCCCTGGCCCCACGGGAATCCCCTTCTTTTTTGCATGATCGATAAAGTCCCAGACGATCAGAAAGTAGCTCACGAATCCTGTCTTCTCGATAACCCCCATTTCAAATTCCAACCTCTCCTTCAGCTCCTTGTCGGAACCCGCTCTTTCTCCATACCTTTTCCGCAGCCCCTCTTGGCAAAGTTTTCTGAAGTAGCCCTCTCGCGTCATCCCTTCGGGAACGGGAAAGGCGGGAAACTTATTTCCGCCCAGCTCAAACTCCAGTTTACACCTGTCCGCCACCGCTAAGGTCTGCTCGCAGGCCCCGGGAAAATCCGCAAACAGCTTGGCCATCGCTTCGCTCTCTTTGAGATAAAACTCCGGACCATACGATTTCATTTTTCGCTCCGGATCATTCAATTTTCCGTTTGTCGAAATACACACAAGGATCTCCTGCGTGACCGACTGCTCCTTGCGCACGTAGTGAACATCATTCGCTGCCACCAGAGGGGTTTTCGTCTCCTTGCCTAAGGTCCGGTAGAACTCCCGAATCTTCGCCTGTTCAGGCAACCCGTGGTTATGAATTTCCAAAAGAAAATCTCCCGCCGGAAATATTTCTCGATACTCGTGAAAGATCTTTCGCGCATCCGCTTCTCTTCCCTCCAGATACGCCGCGGCAATCTCCCCCTTCAAACAAGCACTTGTACAGATTAAGCCTGCCGAGTGTTTCGCCAACAGAGCCTTATCGATCCGTGGCTTGTAATACACGCTCTCCAGATGAGCCGCCGTAACCAGATGAATCAGGTTTCGGTACCCCTCCAAATTCCTCGCCAGCAGAATCAGATGAAAATTCGCATCCTTACCCCCCGCCGAGGCTTTTTTCTCAAAGCGATCCCCAGGTGCGATGTAGACCTCACACCCCACGATCGGCTGAATGCCCTCCTCTTTTGCCGCTTCGTAAAATTCAATCGCCCCGTACAGATTTCCATGGTCGGTCAAAGCCAGCGCAGGCTGCCCCAACTCCTTCGCCCGGGCCGCCAACTCAGGCATCCGACAGGCCCCATCCAATAGGGAGTACTCCGAGTGACAGTGTAGATGGACGAAGGAAGAGCTCACCATCCACCAATCTGATTCCTCTTTCTCCTTCTTCCAGAGAAATCCTCCCGCTTTCCCCAACCCAACCAGAAAAAGCGGTAAAAATCCTGACTTCCCCTCGCCCCGACTTTCCGATACGATTTCCCTTCATGGTTGAAATTCGACTCAAACGCGGAGAATCGGTCGACAAGGCCCTTCGCCGCTTGAAAAAGAAGCTCGATCGCGAGGGTACCCTTCGCGATGCGCGTTCGCGTCGCTCTTATGAGAAGCCCAGCGTCCGTCGCCGCCGCAAGCTCAAAGAGCCGAAGATTAACTTCTACGGCAATTTCTCCCTCTAAACCCGCTCCCCTCTCCGATCCTTTCGAGGTCGCTCACGTCGACCTCCTTCTTTCGCCGAAATCCCCCTTCCATCGCCGCACGACGATCCTTAAAACCTGCACCTCTACGCAGGAGATTCTCCGCACTCAACTTCCACCCGCACCTGCAGTCCTCGCTACCGAGGTCCAAACCAAAGGCCACGGACGACCCGGAAAACCGTGGCTGTCTGAAAACCCACTTGGACTTTGGGTCTCCATTCTTCTGGAAGTCCCCTCTTCGCAACTTCCCCTTCTATCTCTCCTCGCCTCCCTCGCCGCCGCAGACGCGGTGCGCGCCCTGACTCAACTCGAGCCAGCGCTGAAGTGGCCCAACGATCTTCTCCTTAAAAATCGCAAGCTCGCCGGCGTTCTTGTTGAAACGATTTCGCGGGTGAATCAACCCCCGCTCGCCCTTCTCGGACTCGGCCTCAATCTTCACCAGCAAACAGCCGACTTTCCACCTGAACTCAAAGACTCTGCAATCTCCCTCCTGCAAGCATCCCGCCAAAGAATCCCGCGCAGCCAGATGCTTGTCGCATTTCTCGAAAACTTAACCCGCCGCCTTGATCAGCCTACCCCTGAAGCGATGGAAGATTGGCGCCGAGCCTGCCTTCAACTCGGTCGAACTCTCTCCATTCGGGTTGGCACTACCATTCTGACGGGAACTGCCGAGTCGCTGGACGACTCAGGCCACCTCCACCTCCGCCTTCCCGATGGGTCACTCCAAAAGATTGCCTCGGGCGAAACCGATTTTCCCGCGTGAAGCTTGGCCTATCTCTGGCACAATCCTTCCCAAGATGAGCTCCCCCCAACGGATCGACGATCTCTTTGCCCGTTTCAAAAAAGAGAAGCGCAAAGCCCTTGTCGCCTACCTCGTGGCCGGTGATCCCGATCTCGCCACCACCGCACGTCTGGTCCCTGCCCTTGTTGACGCAGGAGCGGATATCATTGAACTGGGGATTCCCTTCTCCGATCCCCTTGCCGACGGCATCGTGAATCAACTTGGATGCCAGCGCGCAATCGAATCAGGCACTACATTGCCCAAAGTTCTTCAACTCATCGCCCAGCTACGAAAAGAAAAGTGTCAGGTCCCACTCGTGCTTTTCACCTACTACAATCCCGTTTTCGCGTATGGGCGGGAAAAATTTGAGTCGGATGCCGTCCAAGCGGGAGCGGATGGCCTTCTCCTTCTCGACCTCCCGCCCGAGGAAGCTGCGCGCGACCTTCCACCCGGGGGCGACCTGCGTCGCATCGTCCTCGTCGCACCAACCACACCCGAGGCCCGTGTTCGTTCGCTCGTCTCCGCCGCTTCTGGCTTTGTCTACTATGTTTCCCGTGAAGGTGTGACCGGGATGCAGCAAAGCCTCCCGACCACACTCGGGGAGAAAGTTTCTTTCCTCAAAAAATCGACCTCCCTTCCCGTCTGTGTTGGCTTTGGCATCTCCACACCTGAACAAGCCGGCCAAGTCGCCTCCCTTGCCGACGGCGTTGTCGTCGGCAGTGCGATTGTCGATCGGATCGCCAAACTCGGTCGCTCCCCTCAGCTCATCCCGGAAATCACCGCCTTTCTCCGACCGATCGCACAGGCCGTTCACTCCGCGTGAGCCGTCTCCTTGGCATCGACTACGGAACCGTCCGCATCGGCCTCGCCCTCTCCGACCCAATAGGAATTCTCGCCACCCCCCTCCCTTTTTTAGATAACAACTCCCCCTCACAGGTCATCTCCGCCATTACTGCGTTAATCGAGACCCAACAGATTACAGGTCTAGTTATCGGGATGCCCCGCAATATGGACGGCACATACGGACCTTCTGCCCAAAAAGTCAGGGATTTTATCGCCCAAATACAGAAGTCCATTTCTCTTCCTATCACCCCTATCGATGAGCGACTCACCACCGCCCAAGCCTCTAAAGAGCTCTCTGGTATAGGTTTGAATCAGAAGCAGTTACGTAAAAAAGTCGATAGCTCCTCTGCCTGTCTTATTCTCCAACAATACCTTGACCGAAACACCCCCCTTCTCTAGTCAAGAAGGGTGCACCTCAGAGATAAAATAGTGAAGCCCAGTCCTATTTTGAGCAAAACTCACTGCTTATTCTCCACTTTATTCGCAATTGCTACCCCTCTCTTTGCCCAAATGGAGCAGAGCAGCCCTGCCTCGATTCCTAAAGAAAACCTGACCGCCACAAACGCCCCAGCCCGGCTTTCCCCTATGGCCGATACCGGCACAGGTGACGCCGTTTCCAAAATCTTTGTCGAAGACCGGATTACCCTGGAGTTTATGGCTGGTGCCATGTTCTCCCCCTGTGGACTGGGTCCTACAGCTCCTGTATACAACTACGAACAAAACAATATCCGCCTCGGTTGGATGCTAGACTCCCCCAACTCCTGGGGCCCCTGCGCGGATATCGATAGTCCCCTCCGGGGAAATTTTGAAGGCATCTTCGAAACCACTGGCTCCTACGTTTGGCACAGCTTTGGAACCTACATGGTCGGAATCACAGGACTCGTCCGCTACAACTTCATTCAGCCCAACTGGATTGTAGTTCCTTACGTTCAGGGCGGGGCTGGCATCATCTACACGAACGCCAGAAACTGGTCGAACCAAGAAGCCATCGGGGGCAATTGGGAATTCACCCCGCAATTCTCAGGCGGTCTGAAATTCCTCATCGACGATAATTTCAGCTTCAATATCGAAGGCGCCTTCCAGCACATCTCCAACGCTTGCACCTCCGCCCGCAATGAGGGGGTGAACGCCTACGGTGCCTTTGCCGGTTTCACCTACTACTTCGACGATCTCTGGCTTCAAGACGGCCGGCATTGATCCTTGGATGAAGACGGTTCCACACCGTCTCCTTCTCGCCTACCGCGGAGAAGACTTCTTTGGTTGGCAACGCCAAGATCCCGATCCCACCGTCCAACTCGCCCTCGAAAAAGCCCTTCATAAAATCTTCAACCGACCGGTGGCCGTTGCAGGATCCGGCCGAACCGATCGGGGAGTGCACGCCCTCGGTCAGGTTGCCTCCTGCGAAATTCCTCCCCTTCATCCTCCCGCCACTCTCGCGAAAGCCCTCAACTTTCATCTCCCTGCAGGGGTCCGAGTCCTATCCGTTCGACGTGAGAAACCGGGCTTTCACGCCCGCTTCTCTGCCAAAGGAAAATCTTACCTATATCGAATCGCCAATACTGATCCTCTTCACCCGCTGGAAATCGGACGGGCTTGGCACGTCCCACGCCCCCTCGATCTCACCTCGTTACGCAAGGCCGCCAAGATCCTGACTGGAAAACACGACTTTGCTGCGTTTACCTCCAACCCGGGATACGAACGAAAATCCACCATTCGCAATATCCGCTCCATTCGGATCGTCAAAAAAAAGAGCGGTGTTTTGGAACTGACCTTTGAGGGAGATGGTTTCCTCTATCGAATGGTTCGAAATCTGGTCGGAGCTCTCGTCAAGGTCGGCCAAGGCCGACTCACCCCCATCGAACTGAAAAAGATTCTCCACTCCCGCTCGCGTTCTTCTGCCCCTCCCACCGCACCTGCTGAAGGCTTGTATCTTTTAAGCGTAAGGTACTAAATTCCCAGCCCATCTCGGGACTGGCTCCCTCTAGTTCTTCCCTGCAGCGGTCGAAATTTGCTCCAGTTTCGGGGAAGCGTAAGAGTGGTTTTCCACTTTTTTCATCCAGGTCCAACCTGCGATTCCCAAAAACAGGGCAATCAGAAGGAAAAATACTGCCCGAACTTCGAGCAGCCTTCCGCTTGGCACTCCAGAGCCCTTATGTCTGACTGCTCTCGACCCAAAGAAGAATTTAATAAATTCCACAATCTAATCTTGGTTATCTCGAATCCATCTCTCAACCCCTTTATTGTGATTTTTTTATGACAATTTACCGTGAGCAGGTATTGGGAAATTCAGGCCTTAAAGTGTGTTTGGGCTAAAAAGGGGGAGCCCTCGGATCAGTGCTTCACGAACTTTGGCTTCTTCGACTGGATTTCCGCCACGTTTTAGAAACTCCTCCCATTTTTCAGGTTTTGCCAACGGCCATTCGTCGATTGCGATCGAAAGTCCGTTTTTTTGTCCTGCGCTGGACCAGTCCCAGCTGTAGGGAGATTCCGTCAGCCCAGCTCGGACTGGGTTGCGCTCGATGTACCGGGCCACGACCCAGAAAACCTGGTTGGGTTTGACTCGATGACAACGATAACGGCTCTGATAAACAGCTCCTTTGCCTACACTGTCCGCCCTCTTTCTCCAGCGGATTGCGTGAGTGGCACCGAGCCACTGCATTGCTTTAGTAAAAGTCGGACCAGATGGAGAACTTGCAAGGATATGCCAATGATTTGGCATAACACAAAAGGCGTGAATTTTGAGTGGGTATAATTCAATAGTTTCGCGAAGGGTCTTTACCCAAAGATCAAAATCGGATGGTGTACTAAAAAGTACCCTTTTTTCCGTTGCCCGATTGCAGACGTGATAATACGCCCCCGGAAGAATGCATCTGCGTTTCCTCGCCATATAGTATTAAACTTCGAAAATCAGAAAAGGATGCGGTCATTCCAAACTTTTTTTCCACCCTCAAAAAACAGCCCCCTAAATTACTTTCCACCAACCACTTATATGGGGTCAGAGGTCTTGTAAATTTTTAATTTTCAATGACTTAGAAGGCCATTTTTGAAATGTGGGGTCAGAGGTCTATCCCAAAAACCAGGCCTGTAAGGGCATGACTTGCAGGGGTTTATGCGGGGTCTGAGGTCTTGCAATTCCATGAAAGACAATAGCTTGGAAGGGTGTTTTTTGAATTGGGGGTCAGAGGTGGTGGTAGGTCCCCATTATTGTAAACTTTTTGTGTCAATTTAAAGGCATTGAAGCGGCAACACCTATGCGGAAGGTGTTTTCGATCCTCCCTTTATCTTTTGCTTCTTATTCTGTTTCTCAGGTGTGTTGACTGAATTGGTTTTTGTATCGCCCGTCTTAACATATCCAGGTGGAAGAGGCGCATCCCCACCCTCCCCACGGGCGATCGAGTCCATCACAGCCACAACATCCGGTTCAGGGGTCACTCCAGCGCGGCTCATCGCCATTAGGAGCATCACCACATTCATCTGCCGCGCCCTCGGATGATGGTGCCCCTTTGCGCGCTCGATTGCCTTCAGCCAGTATTTCTTTGCCTTTTCCCTGTCCCCAATTTTCTCGTAACCCTCCGCAACAGCCATCAGAGCGTGCGGCTGAAAGTAGAATCCGATTAGTTCAGGCTTCACGGAGGCCAACTCAAGACAGCTGACCGCCTCTGCCTTATCCCCGATCGCCGACAAGGCAACTGCTGCACTCTTCAGCCCGATGGCAAAATCCTCCGTTCTAGCATCAACTGCTTTGGCCAAATCCCTCGAATTGTATGCCGCAATCGAAGCCTCCCCTATCAATCCTCCATCTTGCGCAGCGACTGCCAATTGAGACCAGGAGTCTACCGCATTCAATGGATCCGCCTTCGTAATCAGATTCTCAGCCAAATGAAAAACTTTCTCCTTCTGACTTCTGGGAGTCTCTGGTTTGGCCAGCGTAGATATTAAGGCATGAATGGTCAGGGGAATCACATCCTGACGAATTAGCTCCTTATCAGGAATCTTGGTTTCAGGATTCTTAGCCAAATTGGCTGCTAAAATAAGGCCTTCGGCATATACCCTCTGACCCCCATCTAAAATACCCTTACTTCGCTTGATTGATGCTGGCCCCATTCCCAATCTTGCCTCGGCTCCAGCCAAGTAAGCTTCCCGCATAGCTTTCTCCATATCGGACACGATCCAACCATCCGAATCAGCCATTTTAATCAGTTTTTTCGCCTCAGCCGAATGAGAGCTATTCGCGGCATCCCAAGCCAACATCGCGGAAGCTAGACCACGTTGGGTCCCTCCTATTGAACTCACGTTCTGGATGACCCAATCATAGTCGTTGAACTCGGCAGCCTGGCGAACAAGCTGAATCTCCTGACTATACTTAGCCTCATCATCACCAGAAACTAGTTGGGCCTTCTCCCAAGCCAACGATAAAGCTGGGGGTATCACCCCTTTCTTGCCAGCCGGGGCGCAGCTAAAAAAAACAAACGACAAAATCGATGTCGTAGAAACTCTTATGCTGGTCTGTAACTTTTTCACTTAAATTGCCGTTAAAAGGTTAAAATAGAGCGGGCCGGTCATAAGACCGGCCCGCTTCTAGCATTTTTCTCTGAACTCGAATTAGAGAGGAGTTACACGGACGAAGGTTATCTGGTTCGCACGACCAAGATCCTTTGTTATCGTTGCACCTGCACCATCTACAGTCCAGCTAACGTCCTTGGCAAGAGGGTTAGATGTGAAGGTCTTGTTATTGTCGGATACTTCGATCGAGTACTTCTGGCCAGTTGCACCAGTGAAACTGATGACGACTGTCCCAGTTGCACCCCTCGAGGTGGTCACCTCAGGAACTTCTACCGAGTTGGCGGCATACACTCCAAGGCGATCCGACAAGGTCCACTTTTTCAACCAGTTGAACTTGTAGAATGCCCCGCGGAACGTGTTCGCAGTAAAGAAAGTCCCACGATCCACAGTCGTGCTTGCCTGCAGTCCTGCTGTTGCTCCGGCAGCAACAGCAGAAGAAGCACGGGGATTGGTTCCGTTTGTAAACTCATCCACTCCGGTAGCCAATACAGGATCAACCCCATTCAACCGACCATTCGTTCCTGTGCTTTTCACAACATCAGTTGCAACAAACAAGTTAGAGAGCTCTGACACCAGAGTTTTATTAACTGAAGCCGCTTGGTTGATAGATGAACCTCCCGAAGACGTGCGACCGCTAGTTTGCGGGAACAGAGTACCACCAGCGGACTTGTCGGTCTGGTCCACGGAGGTAGTCCCACCACACTTTGACCAAGTGTCGAAGGCAATGACACCCTGAGGTTCGCCAGCGACACCAGGCGAATAAGGGGCAGCAATAATTCGGCGAGCACCAACTGAAGATGTGTCACTAGTAGCCGTCGTGGCCTGATCTTGGATAGCACCCTTTGGTGCTTCAACGTAGACAGCATTAAAGATCTTACCACCAGAGTTATCTTTGAAGTTCGGTCCAGAACGGTCGCTATTCTTAGCGCTGGAGTTCACGTTGTAGCCCAATCCAATCCAAGTGCCGTTGAAGTAGGTGAACTCAGTCCCAGGATAAGCGGCATTGAAGGTGTTAGGATCTTCATTGCCGTCATTTTCACCGAGATTGTCACCCACGTTTAATACGGGTCGGTCAGTATTACCATTTGAGGACCTCCCATTGTTTTGCAAACCGAACGTGAACTGGTGATATCCTCGGTATCCCATATCGGTGTCGAATGTATCATCACCGCCGAAGATTCCCGCACAGTACTTGACATTATTACATCCACCGAAGAATTCGAAGTCATCGTCAGCATTGTTGAACACTTCGCAAAACTCGGTGACCGTGCCACTACCAGCACCACCGTAGGTAACACCGTTGATCTCGTTGTTGGGCGAGAGAACGAAGCCACCGAAGGAGAAGCGGCAAAAACGGATACAGCCACTGTTATCTAAAGTATTGTAACCACCATAAATTCCTCCGCTGAAGGTTGTCCAAGCGTTCCCGTCTGCATCAACCGTAGGATTTAAATTAGCAGCCAAACCATAAGCACCCCCATCGATTGCTTGGAATCCTTCGATGAAGTTTGCACCGATTCCACCTTTAAGGGGGATTGCCGAAGGTTCAGAAATACTGCTCAAAGAGAAAGAAGCTGTAGCAGTAGCAGCGGTTGTTGCATTTCCACCACTAATTACAATAGTTGGGGCTGCCGTGAGGGTTTTGGCTCCAGGGGCCTTCACAATAACTCCATAAAGTGTGGTCGGAGAAAGAATCAGGCGTAGATTAGGATATGCCGTCATCGTAGTCGTCCCGCTAGTTGTGGTTGTTACTACTGCTTGATTCAAACCATCGGTCGGAGCAGTCCATACATTACCAGTCGGTGCCGTCCCAACTGCACCCGTACCATCTGTGTAACCCCACTCTTTGCTCGCGCCAGTGGTAAGCTTCGTAACACCAGAAGAAGCAATACTAGTATCAACCTTATATTCTAAGGCGATCTCAGCCTTGCTGAAACCGTTAGCTTTTAAGAATGGATCTGTTCCGCTTTTCGTTGGCACGTTGTATTGGATTCCAGCATAAGTAACAACGACGCCTGTAATTTCCCAGTAATCGTTACCTGCAGCAAAGGTGGAGGTTGTAGAGGGATCGGCAACCAAATCCGGACCATAGTTAATAGCCACTGATACAGTTCCAAGTGTAGTTTTATCTGCAGTCCTGGAACCATCTCCTGGTGTGGCTTTGAAGCTAGGCTTATTGCCGCTGAACTTACCGCCATTGTCTACTCGAACTGATGCCACACCCACTGGGGCCAATAGTGGCTCAAGTTTAAAGCTACTTTCCGAATATCCATAATCCACAGATATGGAGTTGCCGTTGCTGTCTTTCCATGAGCTTGCGGCCGGGCTACCGCCCGAGAACGTCCAGGTAGGATTTTGGGTATATCCAGCGCCTACTGAATTAATTGCGATCTGAAGCTGTCCAGTTGCTCCGTTGGCACCACCGAATCCAACAGGGGCGCGACCAAGAATGGTCAAACCACCCCACTGGGCATCGACGTCATGCGCCCTGAAAGAGCTATTATAGGCGGCTGCGCTATAGCGCTGGGCATCTGCAAGCCGAGCGGCGGCATCCTTAGCAACACCATTTAAAGTGGAAGGAATGGTGAGAACACCACCCGGAACAAAGGGATCACCCCAAGAGGTGAAATAAATGGGGGAATCAGCTGTTCCCTGTGCAACGATCTTAGCACCGCGGCAGATAATGAGGGAACCCGGATCAGCTGGATCAAGAGTGCTGTTACCTCCGCTTGTAAAAACCTCACCACGAATGATACATCCAGGTTCGATCGTCAGAACCGCAGGGGCCTCAACGAAGGTCAGGTTGTTCAAAACATAGATGGTATCGGCCTTCCAACGCTGATCGGTCGTAATTACGGTGATACGACCCGCGAGTGTGCCGGATGATTTGGTCACATTACCATCGATTTCGTTTACATTTTGGAAGTTATAGCCGTCTCTGACATAAGAGGGCATCGGTGCTGCCTTGGCAGAACCGACAGCCAAAACGGAGGCGAGGATGATTTTGATCAGATTGTTTTTCATAGATTTGTTGTCCTTGTTAGGTGTTGTGTTTGGTTATCTTTCTAAATTTAGGCTTTTTTTCGGCGAAGGCGAAGTGCGGCAAGAGCCGTCCCGCCAAGCACTAGGAGCGAAACTGAAGAGGGCTCAGGAACATTTGCCCCAAGAATCGTCCCCGTAGTCAGCGTGTCACTTGGCGCTCCTGTCTGGGACCCAAGAAGAAAGGTGCCTCTCGTTGCTGAGATTTCATAGTCGAGATTGTTCAAGGGGCCGTCCGCACTGTCCCCGGTTCCGAAATTGGCGGCTGCTTTGAAGAGGATCATGGTCGCGCCATACCAGTCCGCCGCTCCGCCCCCAGAGAGGTTTCCGAGAAGATAGAGATTTTGACCGGCGAATTGTGCCGAATTAGTTGGGGTGCGCCCCTGGGGAAGACCATTTTCATCGTTGTAGCCTATGGCCGTTCCAACATTAAGGAGTGTTGTGTACCCGTCTGCAGTTAGGCCAGGGATACGCCCGTTTGTAATGCCCAAGTTCACAAGGGGGCGGAATTGGTTAAAGAGGGATTCCATATCATTTGCCACCAAGTTTTGCACTTGGCTCGAAGATAGCAGGGAACCACTACTTCCATTCGTACCGAAGTTTCCTAGCCAGAGGCTTGCCCCAGAGACATTGCTACCGAAGAGAGCATACTCTTGGTAGAAATTCGCGGTCATATTTGCGGCCTTTGCTTCGACGAGGGAAAATGCCAAGGCAATGGCCGATGTGATGGTGAGTATTTGTTTATTCATTTTGTTTGTTCCTTTATGTTTTGTTTGATTTGTCTTACTTAAATTTTGCACTCTTTTGCGGTCCGCCTCATCCAAGGCAGAAATACAAGAGTAGCAACCAAAAGCAGTTTCGCGGAAGAAGGCTCGGGAATCAGAGCGACGGCACTCGCTGTCACAACCCCAAGATTCCCGACAGCAATAAAGTTATTATACCCAGCACCGAGACCGATTTCATTGGAGAATGAGGCCCCATCGCCGGGATACTCGGATGGATCTCTAGGTAAATCATAGCGCAAGCTTGGGTTTGAATTCACATAGGTAAACACACCGAAATTTTTACTGATCCCAGTCGCTGCACCCACACCAGACTGACCAAGAACAGTCTGCACATTCGCAAGTGTGTCATCGATTAGTACAGCGTAGGCAAACATACCGTCTGCGGTGGCTGCAGTCCCTGAGACGGTATAAGATGGCTCCACGCCTATGAGCGCACCTGTCTCAAACGCCTTAAACCACTTATTTGTGTCTCTGAGTGTCGAAAGAATGTTGGCTTGGGTAATTGTTGTTGGGTCGAACGATGAGTTGAAACTACCGAAGGCAAAATAACTGCCAGCACTAAGCTCAGTGGATAAGCTGCTGCTGGTGTAGAGCTGCGAAAGCTGCTCAAACCCATAGACCACAGTCACCGCCTTCGCATCTGAAATTGTGGCAAAGCCAATCAGGCCTACCACGAGAAGTGCGCTACGAAATGACTTCATCATACTTTTTTTGTGCTTCAGCTCTTTTTTCATATTTTCGCTCCTTAGGCTTCTGAGTGTGGGATTTATTTCGTGATGTATTGAGGACGGAATACAATGTCATGGACATCCCCTGCACGCTTCACGAGGACGGCGCCACCAACGGCAAGCGATTTCGTGGTGTCAACACTGGTCCCCGTTCTATTCAAGGAGGGTTTAAATCCGGTGTAGGCAACACCTGAGGGAGATGTGGCACCCGTTCCACTACGAGCAAAATAGTTCACAAATGCACCATTTTCCAAGAAACGAAGTTCATCGGAAGTGGAAGCGGTAGAACCTTTAGCCAAGCTAGTCGCCAAATCAGTTTCAGCCAATGTGGTAGCTACAGGGTAAGGATTGGCCACAATTGTTGCCTGGTTGACCAAGCTAATCCGCGAGCGGGTTCCACGATATTCGCCAGAAACCGTTATGGTTTTGGTTGTCACAGGTGTGATAAGCACTCCCGTTCCGAGGGAAACGCGAACATTCGCCCGATCCGAACCGGTCCGAGCTGTTGTCAGCCTCCAGCCAGTTCCTGCGCGGTAGAAGAATTTCTTCCAAGCTCCTGTGCTGTCCAGAATCGAAACAACGTCAGCACTGCCTGCCGTGCTACCACTACTTAAGCCAGATTGCGTGAGGAGACTTCCGGAATCGGCATTTCCAAACAAGGTAGCCAACGTGTGATCCTTACGAAGAGTGAAGGTTGTTCCGACAGTCAATGCGGGAAGACCTCCTTTAACTGTGATCTGGTTGGTTCCGAATGCAGTAACAATCTTGATCAGGCCAGTGTTCGGGCCACTGGTAATTTCAACAACGTAGTTGTTATCCGTGAGAGGGGTTCCAGAACCGTCCTCAGCACCAGTCTCAACGCTCAACCCATTGAACATATCCGATGAGCTCGCACTGTTCGCTGTGGTAAAAGAGGTGGCAGCTACTGCGACGTCTGCAGCGAGCCAGCCCTTCAAGACGGGAGGGCGAGCCAAGCTTGCTCCTACGAAAAGAGGCTGATTGGCTGTCACGCTGATGGGAAGGCTAAGGTAAGATGTGCCAACGCCGACGTCGGCGGCCTGCAAGGGCAACACGAGGGCGGATAAGGTTAAGGCGAGTACGAGGTTACGGATTTTCATGAGTTTATTTTCTCCTAGGTTTGTTTCTGTTGCGGTTAAAATCTGTTTCGACATAGGAAAACCCTACGTGCGTCTTCTTTTTTTTCCACGAGTTTATTGTTACAATTGTGTGACAGACTTCCGCTAACCTAATGAAGATTGCGTTGGTATTCAGTGGTTTGCGTGAATTCAGTTTAATTCGCCACTCTATTGCCATAATTAAATAGTTTATTAGAGAAGAAATTCCGTCATTCGCATGAAGCATAACCGAACCAAAGGCGTATCTGAAAAAAGCGAAAAAATAGAACATCGAAGACAAAGAAGCATTGGGTCAGCCGACTGAATCCGCCTTTCTGGGTAATGATTGTGGTCGAAATGCATTAACAGCCTATTTGTGACGATTTCATGACAAAAATGCCTCCACCTTGAAAAGTCCCATTTCGAAGCCAAGTATATACCCATGTCGTTCGGGTTCTTTATAAAGCGGTATTTATCTTCCCTAATTCCTGCTTCAGGCATGGTTTCCATGAGGAAAGGACACGTTCTTCCTAACGACTCAAAACACTTTCCTTCTTCCTTCTTTCATTTTGCTCCTGTGATTGGCGCAGCCCTGACCTTACTTCTTCCAACAATTGGATCTGCCGCCACGGTGGCGGTCGCTGGCGTGAGCGAGATTCGAACGTCAACGGGAACAGCCTTAAACGATGGTTCCCTGGTATGGGTCGGCACCTTTGGAGCGAAGACTGATAGTGCGATTCAAAGTTACTTTGATGGGACCAGCACTCTAACGAACCTTCAAAGCAATTTCTCCATATTCGCAACAGGCCAAATCAACAGCAGTTTAGATTTTAATTTCGGAAACTCCGCACCCGAAGAAGCAATCTTAGATTACACCGCGCGGGCCGGATCCCAGGCAACTTTCGGGAACCAAGACATTTATGTGATTGTTTTTAATGCAGCTACAGCCGGGGCTGCTGGAGAAGTCGCACTGTTTCGCTCCTATGATGCGGGTGGCGGAGATTACAAAGCGTTCCCAAACGACAATACTTTAAGCTCCGATCTGGAACTTAGCACTGCCTCATTGGGAGCCAGAATTTTGTTTGGAAACACCTACTCCACCGTTGGGGACGGCCAATTTCGGATGGGGTCTTTGACTCAAGCTGCTGGTATCACCAGCTCTTTAACGTCAGAAGCAACCCGTCTCAGCCCCTTTACCTACCAGATCACTGCCAACAATGGGCCCACGAGCTTTCTTGCCACCTACAGCGGGGGAGCCCTTCCTGCAGGACTTTCTCTGAACTCTGCCACAGGAGTGATTAGCGGCACTCCAACTGCAGCGGCGGGTACTTACAATATTCAACTAACCTCAATCGGACCTTTAGGGAGCAGCGCACCCGCCACTCTAGTTCTTACAGTGAAAAACCCAGCCCTAAGCGATCCTGTTATTACCAGCAGTACGGCCAGTCAATCTACGGTGGCGGGTATCGCCTACGCCGGGTACACAATCACGGCCAGTAATTCCCCCACCGCTTACTCTGCGGACGGACTACCAACAGGGCTGTCCTGTGCTACTGCCACAGGGGTGATTTCCGGGACCCCCACCCAAACCGGAACTTTCCCTATAACCATCCGCGCGACCAATGGATCTGGCACGGGATCTTCCTCTTTCACTCTCACCGTGACCGCCCCTACGGTTTCTTTTGCCAACAAAACCTTCACCGCAAATTCTGTAGGGGCAACCACCGCTCCCACCGTTTCGGCAGGATTCACGCCTACTTATACCATAAAAACAGGCACTCTTCCTGACGGACTGAATCTTGATTCATCCACAGGCATTATCTCTGGCACGCCCACCACTTATGGGACGAAAACGCTAACGATTCGGGCAATCGGAAGCGGAGTTACTGTTGACTCGGATCCATTTACTCTCACGGTAAATACCACACCACCCACGCTGAACAGTGGCACCAGTGTCGCGGGATATGTGGGCACCGAAATCACTTACAATTTAACCACCCTTTCCAGTCCAAGTGTGGCTCCTGTAGATTCCTATTCCATTGTGAGTTCCAGCGACTCCTCCGTCGTTCCTCTGAGTGCTTTGAACCAAACCACCGGGGTATTTACGTTTACGCCATCACGATCCGGCGTTTATACGGCGCAGTTTCGTGCCAACAACGGAATCAGCGCAGGGACCTTTGGCGGTGGACTCAGCCCGATCCTCACGGTCACGTTTACGATCGATGTCAATCCACCGACTTTCGTGGATCAAAACGACGCCTCTAAGTATGTAACCGTCGGAGGCAGGGATTATGTCTCCATGGCGGTGTACGGTACAAAAACGTTTGAATTCAATCACCAGGGTGCCACCACAGGATTCTTCTCTGCCGTTCCGGGACTCGCTTGGCCAACCCCAATATCTCGAACAGGCTCAGGGCTAACCGAAAAAATCACTTTTCGCCCCACCCAAGCAGGGACATACGGAATTCGGAAGAACATCTCCAACATAGGCCGGACTGGGGCTCAAACTGAAATTCGCGACATTGTCATCACTGTAGTTGGAAGCTCTCCGTCTGTTGCAGGATCCGGTTTCGTCTCCCCAGCAGCGGGGAAAGTGGGACAAGCTTACCGGCAATACGTGACAGCAAGCGGGGTGGGGCGTTCCTCGGCTGACCCTGTCTCCTTTAATGCGACAGGATTGCCCTTAGGCATCTCTTTTGCAACTGCGGCCGACCGCCAAATGGGCCTACTCACCGGAACTCCTGCAATCGGAAGTCAAGGCACTTACTCTGTGAAATTTTACATTGCAAACCCTAAAGGCTACATCGTTCAGAACGCCACGATGACCATTCAACCATGAAAAATCTTAACCCCTGCCTTTTGATTCGCTTTTTTGGAAAGCTCACGTTGTTGCTTCTCTTGACCCCCAGACTTTTTGCAGAAACTGTCCAGCTTCCGTACTCGCTTCTCCCTGGCACCAGTTACGTTGGCATACCACTTCTTCGCCCAGCCTTATTTTCTGGAAAGATCACTAAGGCAGACTCGGCCACTTTTCGCATTCAAGTGAACTCCTTTCCTCCGATCGATTTCGCAACGGTCCCGGGATGGGGAACCTCTCCCTGCTTTTTGGAAGTTTCCGCCTCCCCTGCCGACCCCTCCCTGGAGGGAGAGCGATATGAAGTCGACCCTGTTCGCACGCTCAAGGAAAAAGGGTTCGTAGTGCTCAAATCAGCCTCTTCCAATACTCGCAACGATCTCCCCTCCGCTTTAGCAGGAGCAACCTTCACGATTCACCCCCACTGGACACTGGCAACAGTCTTTGGGGATGCAGGAACCACAAAACTAGGGAAAGGGCGTAGCGCCGCCTCGAGCGATGTAATTAAAGTTTATTCCCCTGATGATCCATTTGGGTATCCCTCTTTCTTCGTACAGATGGGGGACTTGAAAACACAAGGAGGATGGCGATCAGCCCTTAGCTCCCAAAACTCCGATCCTGCGAATACGGTGATCCCACCAGGATACGGATTGATTGTTCTTCGAAAAACGGGAGAAGTTTTAAGCTTTACCATCAAAGGAGAGCCTCGGACCCATGCCTTCCGTTTTCCTCTGCGCGCAGGATCCAATCTCCTAGCTCCTGGACATCTCAAGAATTTCTCGCTGCAGAAACTGGCCGCCTCGTCCGCGAATGGGTTCGTAGCAGGCCCTACTTCTAGCACCTCGGATCAGATTCGGATTCTTGTAGGGGAGAGATTGGAAACTTTCGCCTATTTGGCAGGCACACCAGCCCGATGGGTGTGCCTTGAGTCCCGTTACAGCCTGCCTGAGGCGGAGGCGTTGATCGCCCCTGCCACCAAAGCACTGGAAATCCGCAAGCGGAAACCAGATCCCGATTTCGTGATTCCCTACGTCCCGTAACGGACGTCCCCGATAGATTTAGAATTAGAACCCGTACTTCAGACCCAGGGAAACATCATATCCCTTGGTGTAAGCCAAGTAATCCACTTCGCTACCCTGATACGTAATGGTCTGACGGAAAACGGGGTTGAGAAGGTTTTTGCCTCGGAAGGTGAAGGACCAGTGATCGGCAAACTCTTGTGTCAAATTGAAATCTAACGAGGGCGCTGGTTGTTCATAAATATCGGGCAAATCGTAGCCCACTGCATAGAGGTAAGGCCCCGTGACATTATAAAAGAGGCCTGCAAAGAATCCGTTTGGCTGGTCGTCGTAGCTGAGTCCTGCATTAATGATGTATAGGGGTTGCCCTTGAAGTGGGCGGGAGGTTGCGTAATTGTTCGCCCGTGTCTGAGCAACTCTCTGCTGTTCCGAACTCAGGGGAACCTGGGATTGGATGTAAGTAGCATTAAAATTAACGGAGAAATTTTTGAGATACTCATGGCACTGGTCTAATCTTTTTCGAGCTTCAAATTCCGCACCCCAGAGAGTCCCGTTTTCATTGTTGGCATACTGATAAAATTGAGTGTCCCCGAGTTGATAGATCGCTTGTTCAATCGGCTTCTTGATCGATTTATAAAATCCGCTGACTGCAACCACCTCGCCGGCCCGTGGAAAGTATTCGATCCGCACATCGTAATTATTGACATTGGAGAGTTTGAGCTGTGGGTTTCCAACAAAAATCGTGGCGTCGGAAAAGTCTTGGGTAACAACCGGCCCGAGTTCCTTAAAAGAAGGGCGTGCGATCGTTTGCGACCAAGCCAAGCGAAAATTCATTTCTGGCATGATTTGAAAAGTAGCAGCTGCAGCTGGAAGAAGATCCAACTGCTGGATGTCGGCAGTCGCGTCGGCTTGGGTTGGGAAAAGGGTAGAAGTGGGGCCTTCCACCTGAATGTTTGTGTTCTCAAAACGGGTGCCCCCCGTAAAGGTCAGTTGAGGGAAAAGCCGAAAGTCGGTCATCACATAGGAAGCCAGAACTTGCTGGTAGGCATTGTAGTAGGTGCCCAATCCAGAAGAGCTGTTCGAGGCGGTCCACGACATATACTGGCCATTGCCCTGACCGGTTGGATTGACCAAACCAGACCTGTTCTCGTTTAGAAACACATCGCTCCAATTCTGACCATTCGCATCTGCTTGGTTGTAATTCTCGTAACTGCTCGGGTAGTTAGCGCCGCCGTACTGGTAAACAAAGCTGGCCTGATTGTAGTCTCGCTGGGTTGTGTCGATGTAAAAACCGGTTTTGAATTTGCTAGGGTTTTCTTTGTCCTCGAAATAAGGGACTGAAATATTTGCAATGGCGTTGTACTCCCCTTCCGTAAGCGCGCGCTGATATCTCTGGAGGGGTGCTTTGGATTGGGTGAACGAAGGATCCCCTGCTTCAAGTTGAGAATATTCACCTGTATTGGAATCGTAGAGATTTTGAAAAAGTCGTTGGTCTGGCTCGTTCAGCTGAGCCTGACCAAACCCCCCGACCCAATCGATTTCGATATCTCGAAATGTTTTGATTTTGTGGTTTCCATTCAATTGGACATAGCCCAACTGCCTTTCGCTGTACTGAATCGTTGTATACTGATACTCCTTGTCTCCCAGCCCTGGACTGATTTGGTTATTAGCAAATTGAAAATCGGATGTGTCAGTGGCCTGCTGGTTAAAGATCACGTTGATTGCCACCCGCTGATCCTTTTCCGGTTGGACGGCAAAATTCACCAGCCCTCCCCAAAGGACATCCTCGGAAGCCTTATTGTCGGACACAAGAAAGTCCGGCTTAATTCCCCCAGCCTGGATGGAGTAATTTCCACGAACCGTTTCCGGATTGTAGATATTTTTATGCCGGTAGCTGAATGCGCCAAAGGTGCCGATTTTCTGTTCCGGACCATACTCCACAGAATCTCCTCCCTGCATGTTGAAGCTGTAGTTCGGTCCGGGGGTACTATTTGTTAGCCCCGTGACAGAGCTCATTTGGCGCATGGCATTGTTCACGTTTTCCGCCTTGTCGAGATTCCCTTCGGTAGCATTCAGAGTCCTCGGGTCCAGGTTCACGAGATTCGGGTTGTTAATCACGCTTTGAGGAATTTCCCTTTGATTAGCCCGAAAACCGAACGGCCCCGTTCCCCCTCCTGCATAAGTGAGATAATCGGGATTGAAAGTGGCTTGGCTGTTATACTCCACCGTGGCGGAGGCACCGAACGAAGGTTTGTCTGGAAACTGCTTTGTACGGATGTCCACGCTGCCGCCAGTGAAGTCCCCTGGCTGGTCGGGGGTAAAAGTCTTTGTTGTGTTGATGCCTTCCAAAGTAGGTCCGGGGAAAAGATCGACGTTAATCGCGCGCTTGTCCGGATCGGATGAGGGCAACCTTCCCCCGTTCATGAGGGTGTTGACGTACCGGTCCGATAACCCCCGGACGACAACATATTTTCCGTCCACCACCGAGGTGCCCACCATCCGCTTTAAGGCATCTCCAGCGGTGGAGGCGCCCAGCTTGGAAATAAGATCCGCCCCAATGCTGTCGAGGACAGCCGTTGCTCCCTGCCTTTCAGCCAGAAGACCCGTTTCTGATGCTTTTTCCAATTCCCCTGGGACTACCAACTCTTCCATTTCTTCAACCTCAGCGATCGTCTCAACCCGAATGTCGTTAAACAGTCCGCTCGCGACCGACACGTCCGGCATGACTCTGGGGACATAACCGGATGAACGAGCCGTCAAAACGTAGAGCCCTGGGGGGACGCCGCTGATCGTGAATCGCCCCGCTTCATCGGTCATCGCGCCAAAGGGAGTGTCCTGCAATGCCACCGAGGCTCGGGCAATCGGCTGGCCAAAATCCGAATCCAAAACCTGTCCGCGAATTCCGCCCAAGCCTTGTGCATAAACCCAGACGGGCAAGCCACTCAAAACAACAAGCGCCCAAAGGCGAATGGAGAAGGCCAAAAACCGATAAGGCATTCCTTTTTTTGGATTCTAGAGTGGAGCTTGCGATCAGCATTTCTTTAAAAAAACGCAAACTTGTGAATGGTCACACAACAACTGAAAAGTGACACTTCGACGACTATTCGCATGTTGTTTTTCTGCATCTGCGTTAGGTACTTGAATCTTTCTTTCGAGATCTCACGCTCGCAAAATGTGCCGCTGGGGTGTGTTGCTTGGTTGTCTCGCGCTTTGCTCAAGCGCTGCTTGGACTGCGGACAATGGGGGGGTCGATACGGCTCAGAACGATGCCGCCAATGCGCATCCTTACGTGATGCCGCCCCCATCCACGGATCCCAACGCGGAGCTAGTGGACCGCCCCTTGCCAGGAGCAAAACCTGAATCAGACGGATCTCCGAATGGAGAGAAGGAAAATGGATTAACCCCCTACTACGTTCGCACTGGGATCGGTTTGAGTTTTATTACGAATGTAGATTACCCGGATTTTGGCATTACCGGCGGAGTTGACATGGCTCCCGGCTTTGCGACGGGGGTGATGTTAGGTACTCAGTTCCACGATAACATCGCGTTCGAGATCGAGGGTGGCCTTCTTTACAACACCGTTTACTCCAATCAGGCAGGAAATATCACAGCGACAAATATGTCGCAGGTTACCAATGTTCAACTCTTTCAGGTTCCGATGATGGGGAATTTCATTTTCCGTACCGATCCACTAGGTGCCACCCGGATTCGCCTGGTCGCGGGTGGTGGTATGGGCGGAATTTTTCGACAAATCTTTGTCACCGGAAATCCAGACAACTACACCGAAAGCCAGACCTTGGGTGCGTATCAAGGGTTTGGTGGAATTCAGATCAATCCTGGGGAGCCCGATCTGATGGTGGATGTTCAGTTTCGCTATTTGAATTCGATCACAGGACAGTCGGTCCCGTCGATGTCGCTCATGGGGACGGTGACGATTCGGTTTTGAGTCAAGGTGTGAATGTATGAAGGTGAGAAGGTGCGCGGAGATACTCAGGGGTTTTAAGTCGTGCTTACTGATCATGGTGTTTTGTTGTGGAACAAATCTTTTTGCCCAGAGATTGTCCCTGACTGACGTGCAGGCGCAGCCTGTGACAGGTCCAGGGCCAGGCCTGCGAGTTGCGCTCGGCGGAACGGTCAACTCCGACATGTCCGTTGCCCAGCGGGATAACAATGATTATCCACAGACGAACATCAGCCCCCTCTTTTCGAATCAGGTGCAGTTCAATGGAACGGTCAGTTATGAGTCGATCGGTTTCAACCCAGGCTTTCGTTTCGATTTTGCCCCAGGCTATCGGTTGAACCAGTGGATCAATTTCGAGTTTGAAACCGGCTGCATCTACAACACGGTCGAATCCTATACCATCTCGGGTAACGGCACTTTCACGGGGGTCGGTGGAAATCCGAATCTCAATGGAACGATGAAGATGGATGCGGAAGGATATCTCTTGCAGGTGCCGCTCATGGTGAACGTCGAGTTTTCTTATCCGATTGGGGATGGGTGGCGACCGTTTGTCGGTGCAGGCGGTGGAGGCATGTTTCAAAAGCTCACCGTCAATACGATTTCGGGAACGATCAACTATCAGGGAGACTTTAATCAGTCGAACTTCATGGGGGCTTGGGAGGCTTTTCTCGGGTGCGGGTACCAAGTGGCTCCGGGATTTGATGTATCAATCGCGTATCGGGTCGATGGGGTTCTCAGTCCCGATTTCGGGGGTTACACGATGCAGAATTTTTTCACCCAAGCGGCCGAGTTTGAGATGAATTGGAGGTTTTGACCAGAGGGATTCAGGGGTTATGGGGTGAGGGGATTAAGAGGTTAAACGTCCGTTGTGAGACTTTGTTATCAACACTTATTCGCGCCTAGTTCGCATCGGCTCTGAATTGTCACACTAGACATCTCGCCTTGGCATGCAGTGATTTCATTCTTAGTTAGATGCGTTGTTTCTTGTTTATTTCAAGCGGTGCCTATTTTCTGACGGCTTTTTGCGCCCATAGCCAAGAGTCGACGGGTCGGCTTTCAGTAGCGCCCGTAGCAACCGCGCCTGCTGCTTCCCCTACCCCAGCAACTACACCCGCACCCACTCCAACACAGCCACCCGCCGCAAAAGCGCCGGAACCAACGTCGAATGTGGTGGATGCTCCTCTTCCAGAAATTGCCAATCAACCCAAGGTCATCACTCCATCTCAGACCTCGAGTCCAGATGGCCCGAAAGGCCCGCGGGATGGACGCTGGTATGCATCTATTTTCGGCGGCGCGATGGTTGAGCAGTTTCAAGTCAATGCAACTTCAACTGCAATTGGCCAACAACCTTTGGATCAAGGACCGAGCAGAAATTTGGGGTCCTACGCAGGATTCAAGGTTGGCTACGATTTTGCTGTTCGCGACGTCCAACTAGCCTTTGGGGGCCCTACCCCGATGCGCACATCGATGGAGTTGGAAGGAAGCTACCTAGGGACCTACGAGAAAATTCCACTCTATAACGTCAGCACGGGTGGTCCGACAGTTGGTTATGAAACCTACAACCTGAATGCCTATAATGTCATTCTAAACGGGCTGGTTAAGTTTGAAGACCTTCCTGTCACTCCTTACCTCGGTGGTGGAGTCGGCGTTGTTTTTATGACAGCCCTAAATCACAAAATGGCCGTGGACGGATTGATCAATGGCACTCCGACAAGCTACTCCACTTCCACCTCTACAGGAAACAACACCAGTTTAGCCCTTCAGGCTATAGTTGGGCTGGAGAAAAAGATCTACGATGACCTCACCCTTTTTGTAGAATACAAATTCCTGGCATGGCTTGATGTGAAATTTGCCTACGGTAGCGAGCCAACCCTTAGCACCCCACCGACCCCTGGTGGATCAAACTCCCAAAATGATTTTACTGCCCAACAACTATTGTCGGCTGGTGTGAAATATAGCTTCTAATCATGAACTATCCTCCCTCCTGTCCTCCGTTGACCATGCCTAGGAACTGGTTCCTCCTATTTCGAAAAAGAATTATGCTGCTTCGTCACATCATTAAGTTTTTCGCCTTTATACTTCCGTGCCTCACCCTTTACGCATCAGATGCAAATTCACAAACAAACACTCCAACTCCTGCCCCCTCAGCCCCAATGAAGGTGACCAGCGAGACCGCCCCCATCATCGAGGCCACCCGCGAGACGTTGACCAAATGGGTCGAAACCAAGCAGCTGATCTCGAAAGAAAAGTCGGAGTGGGCCTCGGGCAAGGACATTCTGGAAGATCGGGTTCGTCTTGCCCAAGCTGAAACCACCACCGTCCGCGACAAGTTGAAGGAAATCTCCACGGCCGTAGCGGAAGCCCAGAAGAAGCGGGACGAGTTAGCAGCCCAGAACGACAAGCTCAAAGCCACGGCAGAGAAGTCGAAAGCCATGGTCATAGCCGCAGAAAAGAAACTTCGCCCCCTCCTTCCTCAACTGCCCGAGCCTCTCCGCGAAAAGCTCAAGCCGATCATTGCCCGGTTTCCCGAAGACTCGGAAAAGTCGACCGCCTCCATGGCGGAACGACTCCAAAATGTTTTAGGTATCCTCGATCAAGCCAGCGCTTTTAACTCCACCGTGGCCAGCGTTAAGGAGCTTCGTACCTTCCCCGATGGTACACGCGCCGAGGTCACGACGGTTTATCTTGGTCTCAGCCAAGCTTACTACACCAACCGCGAAGGCACCCTGGCGGGAATCGGTCACCCTGGACCTGACGGTTGGGTCTGGAAGCCGGACAACGCCAACGGAAAGAAAATTCTTCTCGCGGTCCACATTCTTGAAGGAAAGGAAAAGGGGGCTACATTTATTGATCTCCCAGTAAAAATCCAATGAAACATCACTATCTCATCCTGTTATCCTGTTTGGCCCTGAGTGGCTCAGCATGGGCCGAATCGCCTGCCCCATCCGATGCCAAAATGGATCTCCGTGCCCCTAAGGCTGAATTTGTTGCACCCCCATCGGACAAGCCTTCAGCACCCGAGCCTGCCCCCGCCCCCTCAATCCTCCCTACTGCCCCTCCCAAGGCGACCGATATTCTCGCGTCTGCATCTACAAAAGCCCGGGCCGACCTCGACGCCGCCTTAAAAGAACTGACCGCAACCCGGGAAAAGATTTCGTCCGAAAAACTGCCCCTCAGCAAAAAACTATCCCTTGCCGAGGACGACCTCGCCCTTGCCCGCAAAGAACTGGATCTCGCCCAACGTGCCCGAGACATGAAAAATCTCGATCAATCCTCCCTCAAGGCCGAAATCAAACAGCGCGAAGAGGAAAACACCTACATGCTCAACTTGCTAAACGAATTCGGTCGGAATTTCGGAGAAAAGAGCATTCATATTTCCGAGCGTTCAGGCCACCGCGAGAAACTTGACCTAGCCAAAGCCACCCACGAAAACAGCAACGCCTCCCACGAAGACAAGTTCAAAGCCTCCTTTCGGATCGTCGATGCCGCCCTTAGCCGAATCGGCGACCTCCTCGGTGGCCACAGCTACCCAGGCGTGGCTCTGGATGCACAGGGCGGGCTGGTTGAAGGCAAGTTTGCCCAGATTGGACCGATGGTTCTCTTCTCCTCCGCAGATGGCGCAGTTGCAGGTTGGGCCTCCGAAGCCAAGGGATCGAAAGAAACGGTTCTCAAAGGGGCGGAGCACTCGAAAATCTTTGGCCCTGCCTTTGCCTCCATGATGGCGGGTGGAGAGGGCGTCATCCCTTCCGACTTCACCATGGGTCAGGCCCTGAGAAATTACGGAAACAAAAATTCGATCATTCGCACCTTCATCCACGGTGGACCCATCATGTGGCCTCTGCTCCTTTCGGCGATTGCGGCAGCGATTGTGTCGCTAGAGCGGTCACTCTTCATTGTTTCGGAAAAGCGGAGACAGAATCCCGAGCAGGTGGAAAAGATCTTCTCCTTAGTCGAAAGTGGGAATCAGCCTGCGGCGATTCTGGTCGCAAACAGTTCGACCGACTTTGTGGCGAGAGTTTTAGGGTTTGCCTTGGCCAACGCCAATCTTTCGATCAGCCAAGCGATCAGCAAGGCCAGTGCGGTGGAGCTGAAGCGGTTTAGTCGAGGCCTGCCTATCCTTGATACCATTATTACGGCAGCGCCCTTGTTGGGACTGTTGGGCACGGTGACGGGCATGATGAACACCTTCAGCATGATGGGTGGGGATGAGTTAGGCGCACCGACGGCGATCACGGGTGGTATCGCGGAGGGGTTGATCGCGACTGCGTTCGGTCTGTTGATCGCGATCACCTGCTTGTTCCCCAACAACTATCTCAATGCCCGAATCGAATCGGCCCAACATGAGATGGAAGATGCAGGTCGCCGACTCGAACTGATGCTGATGGCAGAAAAAGCCTTCGAAAAGGCCAGTCACTCCCAAGGAGGGGATCACGGGAATCCTCCTCCCCCCCCACGTTCGACTCCGCCTGCACCGCCCACGCCTTCTCCCTCTTCCTCTCCCTCAACTGCAGCCACTCGTATGCCCGTGGCTCCTCCCATCTCGGTCATCCCCCCAGCGACACCCGCTCCCTCTCTTCCTACGATGACTCCCCCAACTCCCCGGCTCCAATCCAAACCTGCGATCCCGGCGAAGAAACCGGCCCTTGGCAAAATTGGCATCAACCTTCTCTCCCTCTTTAAGCCCAAATCAAGCGGCCCCTCCACAGGAAAGGCCTAAGCAAAATGGCAGGCGGAGGCGGCGGTGTTTCCAGAGGAGGGCGAAAAAAAGCCCGGATCGAGATCATTCCTCTGATCGACATCATGTTCTTTCTTCTCGCTACCTTCGTGATGGTTTCCCTTTCCATGGTGAAGAACGAGGGAGTCTCCGTCATGCTTCCTGGTTCCAGCACCTCCGAGGCTAAGGAGAAGGACGACAGCATTACGACAGTTTCGGTGGCAGAGAGTGGAGACGTTTACATCAACCAAGAAAAAGTTACCATGAGCCAACTCCCACTTCGCCTCTCGTCGATCAAGGCCTCCAACCCCGATCCCAAGTTCACCCTGAATGCCGACTCGAGAGCCAATTTCGACAAAGTGGTGCTTGTTCTAGATGAAATCCGAAAACTCGGAGTCACCAAAATCGGCATTTCGACCAAAACACGCCAATGAGCCCTGTTGCTTCACCTCCCTCTAGGCCACCCTCGTCCCCCCCGCCAGCGTCTCGGCCTCCCAATTTCGCCTCGCGCAAGGAGTCGAACCTGTACCCGTTGTGCATCGCTGCAGTCTTTGGCTTTGCACTATTTCTGGTGGTGGTCGTGGGTGGCTTTCTCTTTCCCGTCTCCAATTTCGAAAAAAAGAAGAAGGTCGAGGTGGAGCAGGAGCTGGATATCTCCAACCTCAAGAAGCCAGACACCGAGCAGCCAAAGGAAGAGGTGGAGCAGGAAAAAGAGCCGCCCCCTCCCGCTCCCATTATGGAAAATGTGAATATTGCCGCTCCTGCCATGGATGACGCCCCTGCCCTTGCCCCGATGAGCTTAAGCGATCTCGAATCCGCTCTCGCCCCAGGTGGGGGTGGCGGAATGTTCGGCGGAGGAGGAGGATTCCAGTCAGGCCGGATCGGTGGAAAAGGTGGAGGAGGAGGATTGGGAGCCGACATGGATCAGGCCTTCTCGATGGCCGACTTGGATCAAAAACCCCGTGCGGTCTACCAGCCT
>Ga0209401_1000255_pt1 | contig 36453 bp, 58 predicted proteins | sample M_140807_MF_Meta_FD_187318 | JGI IMG/M metagenome (GOLD analysis project Ga0209401, IMG submission 187318) | Freshwater microbial communities from Lake Montjoie, Canada to study carbon cycling - M_140807_MF_MetaG (SPAdes) (version 2) | ecosystem: Environmental > Aquatic > Freshwater > Lake... | reverse complement strand
AATGTATCTGTAGTAGCTCTACCAACTAAAGTATCAGTTGATGTTGGTAATGTTAATGTTCCAGTATTACTAATTGAAGATATTACAGGAGTTGTTAATGTTTTATTTGTTAATGTTTGAGAATCAGTTAATGTTGCAACTACAGTAGTATCAATAGCTATTGTTCCAGTACTTGTAATTGTTCCACCAGTAAGACCAGTACTTGCAACAATTGAAGTTACTGTTCCTGAATTAGTTGGTTCAACTTTTGTAAATGTAATTGTAGTTGAACCTAGTGTAGCACTTGTGTCTGTAGTGCATAAATATATTGTATCAGCATTTACTGTTCCTTCTTGGATTATAACTAACTGTCCAGCAAGTTCAGATATAACATCAAATTCAGTATCTCTTGAAGCTGAACCAGAAACTACAACAGTATAAACACCATTTTGAGATCCAGTAGTTTGATTTTTTAATAATACTCTATCGCCAGTTACTAATGTAACTCCGTCTAATGTATCACCATTTTCTAAAGCTGAAGCTATAACTACATTTGCAGTTGAAGCAGCTCTACATATAATTCTTGTTTTAATTCCAGTAATTAAATTATCAACATAAGTTTTAGTAGCAGCATCAGAACCAGCACTTGGAGAAGTTAATCCTGTAATTGTTCCACCAGTTACTGCAACGTTGTTTGCATTTTGAGTTGATATTGTTCCTAAACCTAATGTTGTTCTTTGAGTAGATGCATCAGCATCATCTAATAATGCTTTACCAGCAGTTGTTAAATCAAATACTGCAGCAGTTCCTGATCCTGTAAATTGAATACCTTTATCAGCAGCAGAAGTTAATCCAGCGATAGCAGCAAGTTCAGCATCGTATGCTTGTACGTTTGTACCAATAGCTAAACCTAAATTAGTTCTTGCAGTAGATGCAGAAGATACATCAGATAAATTATTTGAAGCTGTTAACTTTGTTCCAAGTTGTGTTTGAATAGCACTTGTTACTCCAGATACATAACCTAGTTCAGTATCTGTTACTGTTGATACAGCAATCTTTCCAGAAGAATTAGATATAGCAGCTCTACTAGCAGTTAAATCAGAAGTTACAATTGTTGTAGCAGCACCTGTTATTGTAGCTTGTTTAGCATTTAATTGAGTTTGTATTGCAGATGTAACCCCATCTAAATATCCAAATTCAGTATTTGAAACTGAACCATCATGAATTTTTGTAGCATTAATTGCAGCTGCTGTTGCAACTTTAGCATTAGTAATAACTAGTTCTGGAATTGAATCTCCAGTCTTAGTTAATATTGCAAGATAAATAGTTACAGCTTCGTTAGCTAATGAACCACTATCCCATGTTACTGTAACAGTTGTATTAGTTGAAAATGTACTTGCACTAATTGTTCCATAAATAGTTCCTGGAGTTGTAGCTATTGCTTTAACTCTACGACCTACATGATAAAAACTTGTTACATCTACACCAGATATTGTGAATGAAGTTGCTGAAGCATAAGCAATAGTAAATGAACCATCACCATCTCCATAGATAACCCATTGAGAATCGTTATACCATTCTCTAATTTCTGCAGCTAAACCTCTAAATGTATTATTAATGTTAGAAGGTAACATTCCTTCTGCAACACTAATTGAACCTACAGTAGTATTATTTGCTGCTGTTGTGCTGTAATCTTTAATTCCTGCCATATTAATCTCCTATGAACCATGAGAAAACTTTATCGTTTTCTGTATTGAATTTGTTTATATATGTATTTACCGCTTCTTCAAGTTGTCTTTGAAAATATTCTTGCGTCTCAAATGAATATCTAACATTATCTATATCTTTTTCAACAACTTCTACCATTATCTATATCCTGCTCTACTTGCTACAAGATCTATACCTTGAGCATGATTCCAATTTGTTCCTGATGCTATCTTAACATTAGCTCTAACATATCTTCCTGATTGTCTTACAGGATTAATACCACTATCTGTCATAGTAGAGCTTGAAGATTCTGTTTCTGTATCTGCAAGACGTTCTCTTGTTTTAACCGTAACTGTTGCTGTCGCATCTACAATGGGTCTTATACCAGTAATATTTGCTCTTACACCTGGAAATACTTCTTGCTCTGATGTTTCTATTTCAAATTCTAATTGATTACCAGAAAAGATTGCTGCTTTGTAATCATTAGTAATACCACCTAAATATAACTGTCCACCAGACCAGAAATCTGAGTCTAATGCAATATTTATATCTTCTAAGTTTTGAGATATAATATCCATTAACTCTACAGTATAAGCCCCTACAAATTGTGAAAATATTTGGCTAGCACTAGCTTCTGCTAAAGACCATTTTTGAGTTGCATAATTATAAATTAAAATTTTATCACAAATACCTGTTGTGTTTGAAGTGTTACTAGCTGATGGATATAACCACATCGCTAATTGATTAAATGGATCAACAGCTGCAACTATTCTATCTGTAAATGCTTTATTTAAATTTAAATCAAAAAATCTATTAACTTTTTCAGCGCCGATTGCAATTATGTTATCTCCATCTATTTGATAAAATCCATCATCAGCATAAAAGAATACTCTTCTATTATCTTGACAAATAGTTTTCCCATAAACTGCACCTCTGTTTGGAGATATAACTGATAATCTAAATACAGTTGCTCCGCCTACATAGTCCATACGAATAATTTGGTTTTGTCTAAATACATAACCAATTTCTCCTGATGTAATTCCAACAACTCTTCCACCTGATCCTGGTAAATCTTGATAGTCTGATGATTTAGAACCTTCTGTCCAAGTTGAAATATCATTTATTCCAGACCATTGAATTCTATTTGTTGCTCCGGATATATTTCCTGTAACTAAAAAATCTCTAATAACTCCTGATACTCTAAATAATGGTGGACTTCCATCTGTAGCAATAGTTGATAAAGCAGCAAAGTTTGTTGATGTTCCCATTAAATAATATTGAGGGGCATTAACTCCATTACTTGCTATAATGTAATTTCCAAATTGTGTGAATGTAACAAAATCTGTATTAGTACCTGATAAAGGAGTACCACCAGTAAAGTTTGTAGTTGTTAATCTTACAGTATCAGTAGATACAGTTGTTAAATTATCTCTACCTACAGCACCTCTTGTTACTGTAACGACTGCGCCAACAACAGTTGCAGAAAAATCTGCATGAGCATCAATAGTATTTTTTAAATTTGTAGCTGTTGTATTATTATTTGTTTGAACTTGGAATTGTAATGAAGTCGGAGCGCTAAGAGTAGAAGTAAATACTACTGACGTTCCATTATTTTTAGTTAAAGTAATTGTTTTGCCAGCAGTTAAATTTGCATAATCAGAAACTGTAATTGTACAAGTTGAAAATGAATTGTTTAAAAGAAATCCTGATGCGCCTACATCAGTAAATGCACCTGAGGTTAATTGATAAATAGTATCGTTAGTTGCAACAAAATTAAAAACAGTATTAGTATTGTCTCTGAATGAACCAGCGCCCCTAGCATCTGCTGCCATTGCATTAGAGCTGTAAGACACCAAACTTTTAAATGGTTTATAACCTTGTAAAGCATAATAAACATTCTTAGCAACGTTTGCTCCTGGATTCAAGTGTTCAGGTTGATCTGGTAACCATTCACCAAAAGGTAATTGCATATTAATTATTCACTTACTGTTGTAACGAATCTTCTATTAAATGGAGATGATACGGTTACATCAGATCTAATTTGTAATGGTGATCCTGAAAACTGATCTTCTCTATCATTTAATTCAGCTCTTTCTAAAGCTGTTTGATACATTTGCGACCATTGTTGAGATTGATTAGGGTCAATACCACCAAGAAAATTACTTGCATGAAATAAACTTCCATACAAATAAATAGCTGGGTGATCTGTTAAGATATAATTAGAAGTATTAGTTGCTGATAAAGCATCAAACTTTTTATAAAAATTTAATATGCCAGAATAAGAATCTGCTGGTCTTGGAGTAAATCTAAATGTTGATCCTAATATAGTATATGCTACTGGAAGCCCTGACATAGATGTTCCTTTAATAGAATCCATTTGAGGTGGGCTAAGATAATTCAACGCATACTTATCATTGTTACTTAATATGTAAAAATCTCTTACTTGTAAAAATCCTGTTGGTGTGCTTTCTGTTTCTGAATCAATTGTAATTGTTGTTTGACTATGCATCTGACGTATTCTTAATTTAGAATTAAAGTCAGCTTCGGCAAGAACAATAAAATCCTCAGCTATCTCTGAAGTTAAATCTGATCTGTTTAACCAATTAGCAATTGTTGATTTTAATTCTGTGTATGTTGAGAGTGCCATTATAATCTACCTGGTGCTGTTCTAAAAAGTAAAAATTCAGAACTGTTTAATTTTTTTTTCATTATTTTATTTTGAACATCTTTTGGCAATGCAAACCAATTATTACTTCCATTGTATTCTTTTGCCCAAATTTCTAAAACAAGTGTTGGAACTGAAGCAATTCTTTTTAAATCTCTTGATTTAGAATAACCAGAGTTATGAGTATATAATTTTTTATTATGATCTACTATTGGTTTATAATCTAAATTTTTTTCAATAACTATTCCCTTATCGTCTGAATGATATGTAGTAGTTACTAATCCTTCCTTCTCAACTATCTTATTCATAGTCTAACTTGTTTAAATATTATTTAAACTATTTAGACATTTGACTAACAGAAGCAGTTCCATCAGTAGCACTTCTTATGAAAGAAATTTTCTGACCTGGATTTACTCTGATAATCTCAATTACGTTAGCTGGCAAATATGTATCACTAGATGTTGCAACTGGTGTACCTGCTATTTTATAAAAACAAGCTGTTGTAGCTGATAATCTTATATGGTTTATTCCTGCACCAAATGCAGCGCTAGCAGCAGCGGTTGCTGTATATGCTACGTTTTCATTTGATACTACTGCAAAAGCACCATCTACGCCTTTACCTGACATTATTCGTTCTCCTCATCTTCATCATTAATATTTGTGTCATCATCGTCATCGTCTTGACAATTTTCACACTCCTTGTTTGATTGTTCGTATCTTAAATCTTCTAAGAGATCAATGATACTATCAATTTTATCATCTAAACTTAATTGTTTTCTTTTTTTAACCATTTGTTTCTCCGTAGTTAAATGGGGATATTGCTACCCCCACTATAATTATCTTCTAATTACTAATGTAACAGTAATTGGTTGAGTTGTGCTAGATCCACCATCAGAAGTAATAGTGATATAATCACCTTCTTTGACAGAGTTTAAAGCTGTTGGTGTAGCTGTATCAATATCTCCTGCAGCTGAACTTGTATAAGCAACTGTAAATCCACCACCTGTAACAGTAGTTCCATTTATTTTTGTTATAACAGCAGAGTCTGCAGTAGTTATTGCACCACCTAATACAGAAATAATTTTAATAATATTTCCATCATCAGGTACTGCAACGTTAACAGAACTAGCAGCTGAAACGTCTGTTAGTTGTACTGTTAAAAAGTAGTCATTTAGTGTTCGCATTTTTTTTCCTATGTTTGCTTCGTTCCGCCTTTAAGACTTCAAAGACCAAACAAAATTGTTTGTTCATGGGGGAGACTATTCCCCCCCATGAGTATTATATTATGATGTTGTTAAGTCTGCAACAATTCCTGAACCAGCTTCGTTTCTTGATTCAAGAGTATATTCAGCAACTAAGAATTGCTTCATAGCATCACCAGTTTTTGCAAGATCTTCTAAAGAGAAATCTCTTAGGTAAGATACAGCAAAAAGATCTGGAGTGATAATTAAAGCATCTCTAGTTCTTTGAAATCTGTTTGGTGTTACTTGTAAAGCACCAAAATCAGATTCATAAACATCAACTGCAGCAACTAATCTTTTATTTTCAGCTGGGTCAAATCTTGTAGATCCACCTGTAAATCCAGAAAGTTTCTGTTTGTTGAAAGAACCAACCATAACCATTGAAGGGTCGCCACCATTATCCCACACTTGTTTGATAACAGATTTTAGTTGATCCTCTGTGAAAGCTCTTTGAGTTCCATCAGTTCTAGTAGTTGTACCAGAAGTTGAAGGAGCAGTTCCTGAAGTGCTTTCGTTTGATTTTAACCAAGAAACAATCCCAGCTAAAGTTCTAGCTGTTGATGTGCTTCCAGCTGCTACAGTTGTATTAGCTAGAAGTGATGTTTCCATATCTCTCTTAAGCTCTTTTGATGCTTTAGAGATTTGGTATGCAAGCTCAGAATTTCTTCCGGCTTTGTTAACTGCTTCTAATGTTCCAGAAATAACAACTGATTTAGTTGAAATTTGCGTAACGTTAGATTTTCTTGTAGTCGCAGTAGGAGTAGAAAATGTTACTTCATTTCCTTCTACTTGTGCGTTTGCTCCACTAGCTGCTGCTAATGAGTCTAATTGCCATTCATGTGTTACAGCAGTCGCTTTACTTTGCGGTATGCTAGACATGAAAGGAGTGTCTGTAGGCGATATGTTATAGATAATATCTGAAAGATCTTCTCTAAGTCCAATCGCATCGTACTTTGTAAATGTGCCTGATACTATAGCCATTTTTTTTCCTTTTATTTTTTGTTAGTTATAATGTCATAAAAGATACTTGCGGCATCTTTGACATTGCCTGTCTTTTTGAGACGACCTAACTTTTCCTTACGTCTTTGGAAGTTCATATCATTGCTGTCTTTTTTCACACCTGAAGATAAAAACTTACCTGGCTTAGATGCTTGCGCAGCTGAAACAGGTTTGACATTCTTAACGTTACGATACTTTAAAGCATCATTAACTAACATAACAATTCTATGGTCATAGATTTGTCCAATCTCAGCATCTTTAAATCCATAAGAATTTAAAAAATTTCTTAAATTGTTTTTAGTTGTACTAGCTTTTTGAGCATCATTAAATTCTGGCATTTTTTCTGCCAAGATTCTTTGCTGCTCTTGTACATAACTGCTTAGTTGTCTTTGTTGTTCTTGTTGTAGCTTATTAGCAGCTTCCATCATCTTCTCTTTTTTAAGGCGAATTTGACGTTCTACTTTTGTAGCTTCAACAGGATCTTCTTCATACAATTTATTCAGATCAACATTGTTGATTTCTGAATTTAATTGCTGTTGTGTAAAAGCAAGTATTTGATTTAATTCCGTAATACGTTTGGAATAGTCTTGCCTTTGTTGCTCCGTTTCAGACTGGAATTGCTTTTTTTCAAAAGATAATTCTTCTGTCTTTCTACGGTAGTCAGCATCTCTGGAATAACCTTTTTTTAATTCATCTAAGGTAACCTTTAATTCTTGACCTGCTACTTTTACAGTAAAGGTGGAATCAGGTTCTTTCTGAATATCTTCTGTTTGTTCTTGAGATACGTCAGTTTCAGAAACATCACTAGTCTCTTGTTCTGTTTCTGTTTGCATTTCATCTGTAACCTCAGGTTGATCTGATTCAGATTCCTGATTTATTGGTTCTTCAGAAACGACTTGTTCTTGTTTTTGAATTGGAGCTTCTTGCTCAAATTCATTTCTAGCTTCTGGTTTTACAACCTCAGCTTTTTTTTCGTTAATCTTTCCAGTTTGCGGATTAAGCAATCCTGTAATTGATTTCGCAGCTATCTGCAAATCAGACGCAGCTCCCTTAACAGGGTTGGCTTTTAACTCTGACATATTGTCTCCTTTTAGTTGAAGTTCCGCTATAAAGCGGTTGACCTATCCTAATTTTTATTATTAGAATTCTTTTTTTTCAATGGATTGTCTGAAATCTTCTAATTGTTTTTTAGCAAGTTTTCCAGTTTCCATAATCTCAATAAAATGATGTTCAACTTTTTGAACTATCTGAAATGCTAGCCATAATTTTTCTCTAGCATCTTGTTCATTAACACCTGTGTTTAATAAACTTTGAGAATATAATTTCTTTAAAGTTTCAATTGCTTCTACAAATATTGGTTCTTGTAAAACCAACTTTGCTTTTTCCGATCTACTAACTTCCGATTGGAGTTTCGCCTGATCCTGTTGTTGCATTTAATTCCTGTACCTGTTGTCCAAATTCTTGTGTTGCTTTTTGAGCTGCTGTTAAATTTTTAGAAGCATTATTTAATCTAGCTTTTGTTAAATTAACTTCTCCTTGTAATTTTGCAACGTCAATCTGTGTATTATACTTTAACTCTAATTCTTTCATTTTTGTTTGAAAGTCAAGCTGCATTTTTGAACTATTTAGTTGTAATTCTTTAAATTGTAATTCTAAGTCAGCTTGTTTTCTCTTGTTTTCACTATCTATTCTAGTGAATTCAATCTTCTCAATAGGCGTTAAAGCAGGTGGTTGCGGTGGTTGAACATACTGCATACCAACATCTGGGTTAACAAAGTAATTCTCTGTATTTTTAAGACCAGCATTTTCAATCATTTTAGATAACGTATTATAAATATTCTTTAACGTTACCATTGGGTATTCTTTATTACCCTGCAAAGTAAATGCTTGTAATTGTTTTTCAAGAATACTGTTTAAAATAACTAATTGTTGTTCTTTAGAACCAGAACCTAATCCAACTACAATATTAATATTATATTTATCTTTCCATTCAGTTGGTCTTACTGGAATAAATACATTATTTAATTGTACTAATCTTTCTACTTCTTGGTATTTAACTGTTAATTCAAAAATCTTTTCAAATAATTCTTTAACACCAGTCTCAGCAAATATTCTAGCAATCAACTCCATACGCATTTGTGTTTGCGTCATTAGAGTATTAATTCCTGTTGCAGTTTTATTTAAACTATCAGCGTCTAATCCTTGTGCGTATCTTGTAACACCAGTTCTTGTTTCTCTAACTGTGTCTAAGTATTCAAGTAATGGAAATGCTTGAGCAGAAATTGTTTGGTTCTGCATTGGCAACATAACTTGAGACGGCGGTTGTTTTGTTCTTACAACTCCACCTGGTCTAGCAGTTAATAAATCATCAAGATTTACCATTCCATCCATAATCGCAATACGATTATTATTTGTTAGATACATGTTGTCTAACAACTGTCTTAAAACTGTAGATTTAATTAATTGAATATCTTGTACTAATTCAGAAACTGATCTGCCATAAAATCTGTGTGGCATTGGTATTGGAGTTAATGAACAAAAAGGAATTGAATCAACTTCAACGTTATCTAATATTGCATCAGAAGTATCTCCAACAACTGTAATCTTTCTTAATTCTGCAAGACCATCTCCATCAAAATCTAATCTTACATAACATTCAAAAACGTCAATTGCATCTGTTGAAGAATCTGGAGAAGATGTAAATGGATATTCGTCTATATCAGAATATCTAGTTAATTTTTCAGAGTTAAAAATAATTTCTTGTGAGTGTGGTAATGTAGCTATGATGTCTTTATCATAACCCATTTGAATTAATTCAGTTCTTGTCTTAGTAGTTCTATGCGCTACAAAATTTGAATCTTGTATTGTCTTAGCATTTCTTTGTATTAAAAATTCTTCTGGTGGTACGTTTTCAATTTTAACTCTACCTTCGTCAGAACTTCTTCTTATTCTAAGGTTATGTTTCTTTGGTCTTGGTAAATTTAATATTTGACCTTGTTGAGCTGCTATTGCTTCTAATGCTTTAATTTGTTCGTCTTGAGACTCATCTTCTTCTTCTGAGTGTTCTATAACCTCAACGTTTTCATCATTAATAATAGATTGGTAAGAATCTTCATTTAGATCTTGATATGTTTCATGTTCATATTTTTTGCTTTCATCCCAATAAACTTTGACAATACCATTCTTTTCTAAAAGCGCATCTTTGAACCAACTATATAAAATTGTAAAACCTGGATTATCTTTATTAAAAATATAATTAATATAATTTGTAGCTTGGTCAGCAAGAGCAACATCTTCTGCTTTAACCGGTTCGCAAACAACAGTTCTATCTGATGCTGTAAAAATTCTAAGAAGATTTGGAAGTATAGTTTCAATCGTATCAGCAACGTCAGTAGATACAACTTGAGAACGACCATCTATTTCAGTACCTAGTTTTTCTCCTAAATAATATTCAACAGATTTTTTTCTTTGTTCAGATAATTGTCCACCCAAATAACCTAATGATGAATTTATTTCTGTACTGATAATATTCTTTATTTCTGTATCTGTTAATTTTGCCATATTAGTTCATTGACTTAAAATATTTTTCTAAGAATTTAGAATTTTGTTCTAAAGGATCTTTAGTAATCTTTGCCATATTTTCTATGAATGGATTAAAATTTGAAGGTGGGCTATCTGGATATAAACCCTTATCAATTAAATTTCTTTCTCTTTCATCTAAAAAATTTTGGAATTCGTCTTGAGTATTAACGTAAGAATTTGGTTCTCTATCTTTTGTTGATTTCATATTAAACAATATAGTTCGTATTTACTTCTATCTTTTTTTTCCAATTTGTCATCTCAATTCCGTAGCCAACTATTCCTGTTCTTAAAGCATCAGCGGCATGGCTTGCAAAATTGTGTATGGGTCTATTCCTAAAACATTGGTTTAAGTCATCCCATTTTTTTTGATATGACTTTAAACATTCCATACCATAATAACATTTGTTTTTGTCAAACCAACAGGTAGGTAGAGCTTTTCTTACTGCTTCAATCCCATCTTCTAAAGATAGTTTAGGTGCAACCTCAAATGATATACCTAATTCTAATGCAGTTTCCAACCTTGATTTACCATAAGCTCCTAATTCTCTAACCTTAATATCATGTGGAGCAATATGTCTTGAATACTTATAACCTTTGTTATCAATAATATTTGCGTAGTGGTCTAATCCTTCGCCTGCGTTTTCGTAAAAATCTATTAATCTTATTTCGCCTTTGTGTCTTTGGGCAAACCAAATAACAGTAGAATCATTCATTCCTAAATCCCACCATGTTTCAACCGGTAGTTCTTTGTCGTATAAATTATCTATAACCCTACCATTCTTTTCGGCATCCTCAATAATAGATCCATAATAAGAACCTGTTATTGCTGCTTGGAAAGAACATTCAAACTCTTGGTCAAACAAGTCATCTGACATGATTGACTTTGCTGCCTTTAATTCATCATCATCTAATATCTTTGTTTCAGATGCTTTGTGTAATGATGAATACCAACCTTCTGTCTTTTGGGCGTATTGGTATAATTCAAAAAAATAATTTTTACCTTTTGGCGTTCCAATAAAAACGCACCATCCTTTCCTATCTGCCAAAGATGGTCTTATGATTTCAGGAAATAGATTTGGGGCAATACTTTGTGTTTCATCTAAAATACAACCGTCTAAAAATATACCTCTTAGAGCTTGGTCATTCTCAGCGCCAAGAATTGTAATCCTTGCACCATTTGGAAAGTCAGCTCTTAATTCTGATTCGTTAAACTTAACTCCTGGAATTTTACCACCAAAGGTTTTGATGTAATCCCAAGCTGTTGCCTTACCTTGTTTAAAAGTTGGAGAGATAAATGCGTACCTAGAATTTGGCTTCTTGGTGTACATCGCATCTCTAATCATGTGATTAATACACATCACAGTCTTACCAGCTCTTCGGTGCAAGACCAATACGGAGAATCGGTGCTTAGAGATTTTATCATGCAAAAATTTTTGCAATTCTCTTGGCTTGTATGGAATCTCAAATACTGGCATTTTTAAATAAAACCCCCCTATCCTTAATGGACAGTCATGGGTTTAGCAACTGGTATCTTATCTAGTTCTAGTTCTTCTGTAATGTGTTGGCTAAAGCACCAAGCATCATCGTAATCTTCAAATCCATTGAACATAACTATTACTGAATTAGTCATATCATCAACCATTACTAAAGCTTTGTATTTAGGGTTTTTCATTTGGGTTTTTGTAGTTTGTATGTGTGTACCTTCCAACGCAATATCGCTGACGCCAGAATTTGCTTTGGGGGTAGTGTCGTTATAAAACCCCCCCTATTTGCCTTGTAAAACGTATGAAACACCTGATTGCCTGGCGCAATACAACCATTGATATAGTTCCGATAATTAAACGTTATCGGAAATATTGTTAAATGAGCAAGCAATAGCAATGATAATATTATTTGTAGTTAATAACCTATATGCGTTGTGTGCAATATTATGTGTGAACTTTGCAATTCTCAAACAACTAATTCAATAAACTCAACAGCTTTAATTAAAAAACAACTAATAATTAATCTTGCCACTTAATGATTATTGGATCTTTATTATTACCAGAAAGACTTAAATTATCCTTTTTAGCATATACTTTTGACGCTATTCTTTCACTCTTCCACTTTGCCAAGTCTAAATATGCTTTGATTAAATGTGTCTGGGCTAAGTCTGGTCTTAAGTTCTTATCTGTTTCGTTCTGTGATTTATTAATACTTTTGTTAATGTACTCTTCAGCGTTAGCTAAAAGATATTCGCAGCCATCTTGTTTGGCTTGTGTATATTTATCTCTTCGCTCTGGGTATTTAATTATCCATTGTCTGAAGCACTCCCATGTGGGGCGCTCCGGTCTCTCTTTAGTATTTAAAACCTCTCTTATAGATTGACCCTCTGCCAGCTCCTGGCATATTTGGTCAAAGAGTATTTCTGTATATTTTGTTTTATTCGCCATGTGTATGTTCCTATTATGTTCTTGTTGATAAGTATATTAAAATAATGTGTTTAAGTGTATTGACAGTCTATTTACAATATGATTTACTCCGAATCACTTAAACAATAACTACGGAGATAAAAAATGACAAAAACATTAAAGCAGTTCATTAAAGATAATAATATTAAAATGACTGTTTCACAAATAAGTGAAAGACCTGATATGAAATGGGATAATGCAAATCATTTCAAATGCAGATTAAAAAATCAAAGTAAATCTATTTCAATTTATTACAGTCAAGGTTATGGAATTAAAAACGAACCTGAATTAGAATCTGTTTTAAATTCTTTAGCTGTAGATTTTATAAATAATAATTTATCGTTTGAAGATTTCTGCTCAGACTTTGGGTATTCTGCTGATAGTATATCTTCGTTAAAAACTTATAAGTTATGTTTAAAAAATACAAACAAAGTTAAAAAATTGTTTAATGGTTCTTTAAATGATTTTTTAAGCTGTGAAAGTTTATAAACTAACTAACCGGAGATAAAACATGAAAACAATACAAGTAAATGCTTATGAGTATAAAGAATTAAATCAAGATGCTCAGTTTAAAGTTAAACTTTGGCTTGATGAAATTCCTTTTGAATATGAAACTGGCGATCTTGACGAACAAGGAAAGCCAATTGTAAAAAATGACTATGCTTCTGAGTGGGATGAAAGAGACATCCAGGAGCATTGCGAAATGAATAAATATTTATTTGATAAGTACGGAAATTGTATTCATCATTTAGATACTAATAGAAATAAAAAAGCAGCTTAACAATTAACCGGAGATATAAATAATGACAAAAACAAATCTTAAATTTATGTCAGACTTTGATATAGAGATTGCAAATAAATCAATCTCTAAGAATGAAGCTGCCATATTATACAACGCTATATCCTTAGCTGGCTTGCATGACTTAAACAAAATCAATACCGCTCTGTTATTTAATAAATTGAATAACGGCGCTAGTCCAACCGGTGCTGATTATGTTCACTATACAATTCAAGATATAAACCACTTACAAGATAAACTTGTAAGAATAATGGAGTCTGAATGAACGAAGATTTAAAACAATGCTTACTAGCAATAGGCGTTATTGCAGCTGCATATGCTTCTATGTATTTGTTTTATTATGTAAGTAAATATTTAGACCTTATTAACTAACATATTAAAATGCTATTGCAGTTCAAATTAACTTAACAATAGAATTATGGATAACGACTCACCGGCGATAGCTTTAATAATATTTGGTATTAATGTTTTAATATTATTAATTTATTATTTAACTATCTAATCTCATCAAGTGGAGTATCGGATAACAATGTATATGGAGAGCAACACTCCACTTGAAATCTTAAGTTAATCTATTTTTTAAGGGGATAAGAAAGTGAGAATTTAAGTTAAGATTATATCGGATATAAAAATACCAATACTATCAGATTTAGGTACTCATTTTGTTCTTTTTGTCAATCGTTATAAAATAAATATTAGTTGCCAGGCGATACTAAACTTTGATAACCTACTCTGTTCACTAAATTGCAAGCATCAAATAGAGCTAGTCTATACCTATATTTTAGTTGGTTATAAGTTAAATCTAAATACATTCTATTAAGTTTATTAATGCTTAATCTATCCGGAAAGTTCCTTAATGATAATAATTCTCTATTCTCCTTATCTAATTTTAGTAAAGTAAAGATTACTAATTCATAAATTGACAGCTGCTTAGGTGTTGCTTTGAGGTTCTTATTTTTCTTATCATAATAACCCCAATCCTTACTATCATAATGGACTGTTCCTATTATCTTGAACATAGAAGGTGATCTATTATTTTTAACACCAGGTATTATCTTCTCTACGAATGAAGCTGTGCTTAAGTAGTTATCAAATTCATCTATTGTTATAGGAGTGTTAATCATTTTTTGGCGCAGCAGTTCCCTTGTGTCATGGTTGAAACTTACTACCATATCTTTATATAAAAACAATTGGCTTTGCATTGTACCGCCAGGAATTATTAACAATTCAAAGAGAGCATAACTTAACATGCCATACGCTTTGCAGTTATCCCCCACTTTAATAAACAAACAATAATCTCAGGAGTGCTAGCTGTACTTTAGTCTGATTGCCTTAAGCTTATATAAGCTTATATGCTTATATATGCTTATATACTTATATATACTAATAAGATTATATATAGGTATATATATATAGGTATATATAATGTCCAAATTTTGGACTACCCCTGTTCAATTTTTGGACTACCCCCCTTAAATAATATTGATAACGTTAGCTGATTTAGATGTATGCTTTTTAATAGATTTCTTTTTAATACCTACCTTAATAAACTTACGGAACTGATTATTACGCTTAATAGACTCCTGGCGTTTTGATTTATCCAATGTGTAAGTTGATGTCTGTTCTAAATGGGTCTTAAATCTTGCAACGTACCCCAAATTTTGCAAGCGATCCAAATACTTGATGATTGTACCCCTAGACTTGATTCCTGTGCGTTCTTGTAGGTATTTAAGAGATACTCTAATACCTCTTGGAGCATGCTCAAATGATTTTAAGATAACGTAGATAATCTTCTCATGGGAATTGAGTTCAAAAGAATCTAATATATCTTTAGTTATCTTTTCAAATTTAATCATCTTAGGTTTCATTTCTGTACTTTAAAATCGGCTTCAAGTTCTAATTTTAATTTACTAAAACTATTCCATATTTCAAAGTAAGGAAACCACAGTCCATTTTTTTGGGCTTTGCAACTAATGTGATGAATGATTGTAGTGTGGTCTCTGCCTGCCAAAATTTCCCCAATGTTATGCAACGAATAAGGAGTAAGTTCTTTTAATAAATTTATAGCTACCGATCTTGCAATAACTAAATGCCTATCCCTTTTGTCTGACAACATTAAATTAATATCAACCCCAAAATGATTTGCACTTCTGTAAAGAATGGCATCTATGATTGGAGATACTTTTGTTATCTTAACATTGCGCTTCCTTGAAAAATCCATAGCTTTGTAATTGCCAATGTGCTGCAATGCCAAACGATAACCTGTTTTAAATCCTGCTTTAAAAAAATTAGAATCAGATGCATCTAACTTCTGATACATAGTAGGTTGAATCAAACTTCTAACTTCTTTGCGCCATACATTTTCTGGTTTTGGTCTCATTGTTTTATATCCATTCTATAGTTGGTTGACCGGAGAAATTAACATCATAAACAAACCACCCAAAAGCCATAAGTCCACCGGCTAAACTATCGCTTCCAGGTTTTTTAAATGCAACTCTTTTTGTAAAGATAAAAACTGTCTGTAATTTTTTCTGGTCAAATATTAATTTCTTTCTTCTGATACCCTCTAAATAAGTTATCTTAGAAAGCATAACTACTTTGTGTCTTGCAAGCTGCAACGCATGAACTGTAAATTCTGTTGCTAATTTAAAAGGTGGGTTTGTAATAATGTTATCATAAATTTCTGTTGTTTCTAAAAAATTAACACCTGTCTTGCCATAACCTCTGTCATGCAAATCAGATGAGATAACTTCATAACCATTATCAATTAAAACTTTAGACATAGCGCCGTCTCCACAAGCAGGTTCTAAAACGTTTCCAATAAATTTTTGTCTGTCCAATAGAACTTGCGTTGTTGCTGATGGTGTTGGATAAAAGTCATCTTTCTCTCTATCGTCATTAACATTAAAGCCAACGTACCTTAGAGCAGATTCTTTTTTCATCTCTTTTTCTTCATGTAGAAATCTTGATTTTTATGTTTCTGCTTTCTTATCACAGCTTCCTTTAAACATCTTATACAATAATCCTTGCCGTCAAATTCAACCTCTGCCTGAAATACACAATCACAGCAAAGTGGGAACTCATCGTTTTTGTTTTCCATCATTTTAAATACTCACTAATAATTTCTGAAGATAATAGTTTAATAATCTTTCTGTATTCTTCTGTGTCTAATAAATCATACACAGCTAAACGCTGTATCAATGTAAGTTCATCTACTTTAAATTTAAAAACTTCTAACTTAATTAACTTCTCTCTCAATGCTTTAGTAGCAACAGGATCAATCCTTGCCATGTCTAACGCTTCATTGAGCGTCATCTTAAACGGCTTTTCTTGTTTCACAGGCATATAATAATACTTCTTGGTTTCTAAAAAATGTTCCTTGTTGTTTATTACCTTTGTAATTTCTAACTGTTCTTGAGTAAGTTAAGTTATTAAATAACCTATCGCATTGATAAGCAGAGTTCTCATTATAAAAATCAAACGTCATAATGTTTCCGTTCATCAAGAGAATAGTTAAAACTAATTTCATACATGAATAATAATTAGAAATATTATAAAGAATAATATTAATACTAAGTATAATTTTATTAAGTAGTTCATGTTAAAATAAAAATAATTATTAAAATAAATATTACTGATAAAAACTTTATTCTTATTTTATTAAGACGTTTATCTTCTGCTGTAGTTTTTTTCTCATTAAGTTTTTGCATATTAAAATCAGATATAATTTTGTGTTGTTGTTTATAATAAGCGTTTATGTCCATAAGAGTCTATAAAAATATTACAACAAACAAACAGAATGAAATGATTGCTGTATATAATATTATTTTATTTGTGTTTGTCATTGTTTAAATTTTATATTTTTGCAATCCGTAGTTGTTAATTTTATCATCAATAATAATATTTTTTTTTTTAATTGGTAAATTTTTATTAAAGATTTTATAATTAATATGATGATGCCAACGATTAAATTTTTTAGTAAGTTTTGCAATATCAGGGTGCATATCAACAATCATCTGACTTTTCTTTAGAGTTCCATCTTTGTAGATTTCGTCTGTATTTCCACCCTTCATTTTTTGAGTAGCCATTTTACCTTGTAAAAATATATTTGTTTGCAAAGTACACCAACCATCTTTTAAAACTCTTACACACAAATCAGTATCTTCATTGTATCTTCCTCTCCAACGATAAGGAATGTCGTTTCTAATTAACAAACAACTATAAACTCTTGTATTAAAACTAATTGGCGGTCTAAATTCATGCCAATGAACAAAGTTTGCATAACCAAATCCGGCTATTGCAATGTTCTCATAACGCAAAACAAAATCTTCTAAGATGTAAAATGGATCACCAGACATAAATTTAACTTTCATGTTATTATTAAATCTTTCAAATGATTCTATATTGTCGTCTAATATCCAATGCCAAACACTTTTGTTTTCAATAGCATGATCCCAAACATAATTTCTTGCCGCTCCACTACCTGTAATACCTAAGTTATCTTTCCAAAATGTATCGTATTCTTTTTTGTATTTAACCGGTAAAATTAAAATATTATTTTTATCAACTATCTTTGAATATTCTTTGTATTCATGTTCCTCTATAACTATTTTAAATGGAACTTTCAGTTGATTTAAAGTTTGAACTGTTGGATTTTTTTTAAATCTACCTTTGCTAATTATATAAACAGGGAATCTTGGGTTGTTATTTCCTTTATAATAATATTTACTAGCTTTTTCTATTAAAGGAAACCAAGATTGTTTCTCAAATTTACCTTGATTGCCGTCAATAAACTTATCTCCGTTGTAAATTAATTTTTTAACTTGTTCTTTAAAAAATTCATAATCTTCTTCATTTCTAAATTTAAAAGTTAATTTAATTTTTGCTTCTGGTTGTTCAGAGTTATTATATTCAGGCATCCCTAACCATTCTTTCTTCCACAGAATAGGTTGAGCATCTTCAAAATCAATTATATTTTGTTGTTTCCAGTTATTCATATTACTGTAATTGATTTTATTGCTGCTGTCGGAATTGCGACTACGTCAGCGTAATCTATGGAGTGATCCTTGTTATAACTCCAAGAACTAAATATCTTTACTGTGTTTCTACTTTTAGAAAATAAAAAACCAACTGAAATACATTCGGCTAAAGTATGATTTAAAACTTCTGCTTCTGTTAACCATGCACCCTCTGCATTACAAATATCCATCCAACAAATCTCTACTCTTTGGTAATTAAATTTTTTATCCATTGAAAATATTTTCTATTGAAATTAAGTTTGCCATTGGTACAGAATAAACTTTGGGTCTATCAGCATAACCAAAGTCAGTTAGATATTCTTTATTACCTACAATGTTACTTGAGTTAACATAACCAACCACCTCAAATAATGGACAACGATCAATGACTAATATGTATGTTTCATTTGCAGAACTATCTTGTCTTATGATTAAGAAGTTTTCATTCTTAGGTGTCTGGCAACGAACTTGAACTCTTTGATTATTGAAATATAAATCAGCACCCCTAAAATTATTAACATGATAATTAAAATGTACTTTTAAAACTTTTGCAACAGCAAGTTCAGCAAGTGTACCTGACATAGACTTTGCAACCTTGTCGCCAAAGCTACCTTTATAACCATGACCCCAATTAATATTCTGTCTCATGCTTTCAGTAATGCGAAGCAATGCTGTATAACCAGCTGCAAGTATTTCGTATTCGTCTAATTTAATTTGAATCATTGTGATTCGTTTTATTAATTCTATTTGTTTTGACTGTCAATAATTTATCAACACAAACAACTCTAGGTTTTATATATAATTATATGCTATTGAATTATATATCTTATTTGTTATGAATAAATTAATTGATTATAGTATTGCAATGAAGTGTAAATAGTAATACTGATTCGGAACATGAACGATCTTAGAATTACTGATCCAGCTTATAAAGCATTTGGTTTAGAATACGCTAGTGTCTCACAAAATAAATTACCAGAAGATAAAAGATTTTTTAATTATATAGTTCTTACTCCACAAGAAAGAATGAACATGCCTAAGCGTTCTCACTTTACTATGGGAAACATTGTTCATAACGCAGTACAAAAAATTCTTTGCAAAAAGGAAACATTAAAAGATGTTATTTTTAATAAAGAGAAATCATTATTCAAATCATTAAAAGCAGAAAAACCAATAGACGAAAAAGATAAAGCCAAAAGATATTACATGGCTAAGAATTTTAAATTAACATTAAAGCAATTTCAAACAGCAATAGAGAGTCTGCCAAAACAAGATTGGAATTTTGAAACTGAGTATGCAACATGGATAGATGGAATAGGAACTTACTTCAAAATGTTTATAGATTTAGAGGGGCAAGATTACATTGTGGATTTAAAAAATATATTTGGTTCAGTAATTAAAACTAAAAAAGGTTATTCATATACTAAGAGAGCAGTACCTCAACAACCATTCCATAGCGATTGTATGCAAATGGCAGCTTATAGTTTTGCAACAGGCGGTAAGAAACCTGTGCTTATTTATTCTAATCACTTTGAACATAAAGTATTTAGCGAAAACAATTGTGATGATTTAAAACCTGAGAACTTAAAACATTATTTAGATGAGTTGGTTATGTATCAACAAATATGGGAACAGAAATTAAAGTTAGCCAATGGAGATCCTTATGCTTTAGCTAGACTTATTAAACCAGATTTTTCAGACATAAGAAAAAAGCAAGACTTCTTTTGGAATGATGTACCTGAAGAATATATAACTAGATTTTTAAATTATTATAAAAATGAGAAACGATAGATTTGAAATGTTTATTATAGCTATGCTTGCATTGGTTGCAGTTGAAACAATAAGAAACTTATTTGGGATATGAAAACGATTAACAATAACAAAGGAGAAAAGATGGAGAGCATAAACCTGATAGATGCTATCAAGGAATTTAGTGAAAACACCAAAGACAGTTTCATTAATATTCAAGGTAGGAAATATCTTAAAGTAGTTGATAGACTAAACTTTGTAAGACAGAAGTTTGGTGAAAGACTATGCGTTAAAACAACAACGTCATACCCTGATGGTCTGGCAATGTTTCAAACGGAAATCTTTTTAGATGGAAAGTTAATTGGAACTGGACACTCTAAACAAACAGTAAAGAAAGATAAAGAATTTGAGAAGATAGAATCAGTATCTATTGGTAGAGCTTTAGGTATATCAGGATTTGCTGGATCAGAACTAGCAACCTTTGAAGAGATGAATGATTTTGTTAAATCAAATCCAATACAAAATTTTAGTAACACTTATGTACAATCTAAATCTCAATCTACAGATGAATCTAGAGATGACATAATTACTAAGATACAAGATGCAGAAAAATTTTCAACAACACCTGGAATATTAGAAAAGAACTTGCAACAAATTTGGTCGCAGTATTCTGAGAAGTTAGGTTTTATGCAGGTTGAAGATCAAGACTTCTACAACACAATACTACAAGCTAGAAAAAAAGCAGAGCAAACAGTAAGAACAAGGAGTAACAATGGCAGATAACAAATATGATAATACACTTTCTCTATGGAAAAATGGCAAGCGCAGAGAAGGTAAGCAAGACCCTCAATACACAGGCAGCGGAATGATTGATGGAAAGAAATGGTCTATTTCTGGTTGGATTAATACAGCTAAGAAAAATGAGAAAGCACCGGACATTTCTATAAAAGTGAATCCGTTTAAAGAGTCAACAAAAGATAAGATGCCGTTTTAATTTATGAACGATAATATTAATCCAGAACATTATAAGAATAAATCTATAGAGACTATTCATGCTATCTGCTCTCAGTTAACTGAGGTAGAAATGATTGGTTATCTTAGAGCTTCTATAATGAAATACATTATGCGTTTCGGTACTAAGAATGGACTTACATTAGAGAAGTCAATTGAAGATGCTAAGAAATGCAAATGGTTTATGGATCAATTATTATTAGAATTAGAGTCTATTAAGAAATCAGGTAGTGATTCTTATAAACATTCTAACGTTCATAGTTTATTTCCAAAGGATAAAAAATGAATAAAAAGAATGGCAAAGACTATATCTTCTTAAGTAAAGTCAAGGCGGATGTATTAAACTACATAGCTAACTTTGTTAAAGAGAAAAATTATTCTCCCACTTTAATAGAGATTGGCAATCGCTTTGGCTTTACTAGAAGTAGATCAAATGCAATCGTAAATGATTTAGCTAGAGCTAATCTATTATCTAAGGATGTAAGATACCCTCAAAGAAAGATTAAGTTAAGTCATCAACAACTAACAAAGATAATTTCTTTGAAGGTTAATGAAATATATCCGGTAAATGAAATTTGAAAAAACATATTTTTACGAATTCAATGCAAAGTTTAAAGAGATTTTTGATGATGTGGAAAAAGCTGCAAAGTCAGAAAAACCTAGTGAATTAAAAAGCATGGACATTACGAACATACGCTTTTTAAGATCTAGTATTAAACAAGTAAAAGAAAAAGAAAAGAATGGATAGAGAAAACGATCCTAAACAACAAGTTAAGATAGAGAAGCGTTATTATACTCTACTTGAAAAAGAAAAAAAGTTAGAGGAAGAAGCGCTGAAAGTTGCAGAGAAGAAAAGGAAAGCTGCATACGAACTTGGTATGAAGGGTCTTGAGTTTGAAGATATAGCCAGTTAAAGAATAATTGGTATGTGTACTGCAGGTTGTGAAACAACTAAGGAGAGAGACATGACTAAAAAGAAAGAGATAACAGGTTACTACGGATATTACGATAGTAAGAAGAAGCGCAGAGTGCTAAAAGTATTGTATAAAAAAATTTAATTATTAAAGAATTCAATTGGAGAAATAGACTGCCAAATGAATATTGACTATGTCAATTTTGAAAGTGTCTATATTTGTTTTTATCTAGCGTAGAAGTATAGGGGGTTTTTCGTTGAGACTCCCTATATTAAATTAGTTTGCAAAAGTCTTTGCGTAATTAGGTTTCTTATTTCTTCTTGATCTTCTTTCAGCTACAATCTTTCTTTGAATAGCAGAACGTTTTTCAGATTCACTCATACCACTAAGAACAGATTGAGGTACACACTTAGGATATTTTCTACCTGAACCTTTTTGTCTACCACAAGGTTGATACATGCCATTCTTTTTAGAACGTATATCTACCCAGTTTTGTTTAAACCATTTATCTAAACCACTAGCCATTATTTTTTTATTTCATAACTTTTCTATATCCACCACCTTTTTTCTTGTAAGTCTTTACAAGATAAGCATTGGCGTATGCGCTTGGATATACTTTAAATTTTCTTTTAGTTAATGCTTTAATTCTTGCATATAACTTTGGATCTGTTGGTCTATTGACTGTTGGCATTATTTTTTTCCACCTTTAGTTACACCTTTAATAATACCTTTATTAAATGAAGCATAGAATACTGACTTCCCTCTTTTAGAGCCGTACTCTTTTTTCATTGCCTTCATTATCTTTTCACCTTTTTTTGTTAGCGGCATAGTTACTCCTTTGTTTTATAAAATTGACTATCATCATTACTTGTTTTCCAACTGTCAGTCTCAACACTTGGATAATCCAAATTAACTTTGTAATCTGGTATTCCATCCTTAACAGTAAAGTTAGGTAAATTAAATAGTATTCTGTTGTTAGGCATTAACGCATAATTACCTTGCCATTCATCAGTATTATTAATCTCTAATATATGGTGGTGTTTATGTTCTTGAGATACTTCTGAATATGTAATATTTAATAATGACATATCAGGTTGAGCATAGTCAATACTGAATTGATAATTAGCTTTGTGCATTTTATTATCTCTATCTATAAACTTACATTGAGAAGTGGCTAGTGCATTGTATTCAATGATACCAGCATAATAAGATAAGCAATCCCAATAAGCCAAATCTTTTAACTGCAAATCTTTTACTTCACTTCTATTATACTTATCTGAAAAGAAAGCATGTATTGGAAGTCTTGCATAGTTAGCGCCATTAGGCAGCAAGATATTAAATAAAGGAGTTCTACCTTCTAATGTAGTAATAGAATGGATTAAACAATCCTCTTCTTCTCCTATATGTTTTTCTTTATTATATAGAAACTCTAGTCTGATCTTTGCTTTCCAAACTGGAATGTTGTGATTTAGAAACGCCATCGTTATATTCTTTCTCCATGCAATTTACATGCTGACATTTTCTATCTGCGTAGATAACAAATGAATCTGTATTAATAATTTCAACAGCGCAAGATTTACAAAATCCTACATGCTGTAATCTAAATTTTTTCTTAGTCATTTACCAATTTTTGCAAGACCAATATCTAGCTGTAAATTTATCTTTAGCAGTATCGCAATTATGTCTAGCTCTAAAAGACTTACGTCTTGCAGCTATAAATTTTTTAATCTTCATCTCAGGATCACCATATCTAACTATCTTAACTTGGTTACCCTTCTTTGCTAGAACAGCAAACTTCTTTCTTTCGCCTGGAGTTCTCTTCTGTTTGTTATATCCGGAGAATCTTTCTCCTCTATAGACAACCATTATCTTGCTAATGGATTAGATGAACTTGCTCTAAGTTCTTTCATTTGAACTTTTAATAATTCAATTTCTTTTTGTGCAATGGCTAAGTCTTGTTTAATCTGACCAGCTTTAGCAGGATCAATGCTGTCAATCTTTGACATGATTTCTCCATACTTAATGAAGCCACCACCAATAGTACCAATGATTGCAACTGTTGCTATAATCTCTTTTAAATTATCTTTAATTTTTCCTATCATATTAACCTTTTGTTTTTCTTAATTGTTCTAATTGGATAATAATATCATCCTGTTCATCTTGTATTTGTTTTAACATATTTTGTCTAGCAACCAATGGATCTTTGCTTATGTAATCGTTTAGATTAACATTAACATATATAGGTTTTTGTTCTAATTGTAATTGCATAAAGAAATTAGGATTAGGAACACCTACCATTTGTCTTTGCTGATAAAAAGGTTTAGATTCATACGCACTTAAACTAGGTTGATTAACTTTTAATGCGTCAATTTTTATCTCTTGTACTGATTTCACTTTTACTTCTGCTATCTTTACTTCCGTTCCTATTTTATTGTCTGTTAATTTTGTTTTTACTTCCTGTTGTGTACTTGTTACAGAAGGTTTTTCTTCGCTTACTGAAGTCTTAACAGACTTATCTTCTGAACTAGAAACGGTAGTATTTTCTTTAGCTGTGGGTAACTCTTCTTTTGTAGATTTTTGTTCTTGTATTGTTCCTTCTTTAGTTACGCCTTGTTCTTTATTAACTTCTTTAGGTTGTTCTGTGGATTGTTTTGGTTGTTCTTGTACTGGTTGCGTTAACTGAATTGTTTCATTTACCTTTGTTGGTTCAGAAGATTGCTGAACGATAATAGGAGATTCTATTACTGGAGCTTCAATAATTGCAACAACGACAGGTTCTGTAATTTTAACTTGTTCTATAATTGGTGTTACAATTTCAATTGGAGCAATAACAATAGGTGGAGTTGGATTAGTTATATAAGTAATAGATAAAGTTGGATTTTTTAAATCAGCAGCATAATGATATAAAGAATTTGTAGATTCGTAAAAAGAAAACTTACTTGTTATATTATAATTTGCTTGTGTATTTTTATCTACAATAGCTGTGTTTGTATATGTATTAAAATAACTTGAAGTATAAGGTATAATTTTATTCTGTGTTGTTACTCCGCCATTATCATCTGTTATTATTTGCGTCATAGTAACATTTTGATTTTGATTGCCAGACCAATACCAAACATCAACACCCTGATTAGAAGTAAATCCTTCATTAATTTGTGCTTTAGATAAACCTACGTTTGTTAATGAGATTGTATTTTGAATAGACTTTCCACTAACACCGGCAATAGTTTCGTTACCATGAGTAGAATATAAGTTAGTTCCACTCCAACCATTAGTTGTTGTAAATACTTTAGGTGTTAAGTTTGTAGTTGTTGTTGTTTGAGAGAATGAAACTACAGAAGTAATAAGCCAAATAATAAAGGTATAAAATATAACCATGAATTTTCTTTTGCTTCGTACCAAGCGTCTATTTCATTAACTACTTTTTTTCAGGTAAAGACTCCTGCTTTTTTGTCTCTTCAATAATTCTTAATTTTTCAACATATAAATTATAATCTGGTCTTAACTTGTCATACTTCAACCATTGCGCTGTTGCTTCGCTTCCAATCTTACCTTCAAATGGACATGGTGTTCCTGAGTTCTCCATTGCATGAAATACTCTTGCGTCTTGGCAAAGAATAGAAACAGAAGCTACTTTCATTCCAAGATCATTTAATACTTTTGCTAGTTTAATTCTTTCGCAATTCTCATCTCTAGTATAACTACCACCAGATATGCCTACTCCAAATGTTGACACTCCACCACTATATCCGACAACGCATAAGTCTTGTGAGAAGGCAGACATTGCTGGTGCAGATGCAGTTGCTGCAACTCTAGTGTCTCCTGAATAGGCGTTAGAGGTAGAATTAGTTGTTGTAGTAGAATTAGATGAAGAACCTGATTGAAACGTTGAATTAGAGGTACTAGTATAGCCACCAGTAATAGAAGTATTACTACCAGAAGCATTGTTCTGAGTCGTTGTTTGAGATGATGCACTAATGATTAAGCATAGTATTAAAACTATAGTTGTTGGTATAATGTTCTTTCTCATCTTATTTTTTAAATCCTCTTTTTTTTATTACTTTTTTAAATCTTATAACTCTTTTGTATTTTAATGGTTCATGTTTGAATGTGATATATTCTTTTAAAAAGTTATTTATCTTTTTAAATAAGTTTATCATTCTTTGCTTTGTGGTCTGTTAGCTATACTTTTAGCAATACTTTCTCCAGATCTTCCAACTACATATCCGCCAAGACCAATCTGTAATAATGTCCAAACATCGCCTGGTAAATCAAAACCTACAACAGCTCCTGTTAACATCTTAATTATTGGTGCAAAGATATAATTAAATACTAAAACAAATATAAGAACATACATAAGCAATGGTCTCCAACTTGCTGTGAACCAACCTGCTTTAGCTTCAGCTTCTACGATAGATGCTGCTGCTTTTAATTCTTCAGTAGAAGATTTAAGTAACTGTTCGTTTAATTGAGCTTTTAATTTTTCTTGTAAATCTTTATCCGGTACAGATTTTTCAATCGTATTGAATAGTATTTTTGCTAATGGCGCTATTGCACCTAACATGGGTAACATATTTTTATCTAGTGGTTATGCGCAAGAACGCATGAGATCTGATAATTCCTCACAGCGCTTTGGCGTTTGAACTCTCCATTGAGAGTCTAACATTTGTTTTGCTGCTTCATTATAGTCTTTTTTTCTTAATGCTTCAAACATTTTTTTAAACTTAGAAACCCCACCAATACCTAATTGGAATACCATTTCTATTATAATTTCTCTTGCAGTATCACAAATATCAATGCCTTCTAATAATTGTTCTGCATTATAAGCAGATCTATTAAAGTCTTTATCAAATAAATTTTCTAATAAAGATTTATCATATTGAATACCTTCTTCAAAATCATCATCTTCAGTTAATAAATGACCATAACCTATTGTGGCTTTGCCTAATGAATCTAAATAAACAGTATTTCTAAACCCTTCATGTTTTTTAATTCTATCTTTTACTGCTTGGTAATCCATAATACATTTACAATTATTTAATAAGACACAACCTATATCATTGTATAGGTAATTAATGCACTTACTTGATACTATCCATCTTCTCTTTGTTATTAAAGACATCAATTAAATCTTTAAATGATTTAAAACATTTTTGTTCTTTTCTTTTTTTTTTATATTTATTTTGTTCAACTGTAAGTTTATTTTCTTTTACTAAATTTTTATTATGTTCTAAATCTTTTAAAATATTTTTTTGATCCATAACCATTAGTTCAACACCAAGTTGTTTCTGCTTTTCATTTGGGGATCTGTGAATATTATGATTGTTTTTTTTACGATATGATTTTGTTTTAACATCTATTAATCTTACTGTACCATTTGGTTTAATTGCAACCAAGTCAAAGATACATTGTGGGTCAATTGACTTTGCAACCATATATCCTTGTTTGACAAGAGAACAAATAGCTTCATATTCTGATATAGCACCTATAGCACTTTTAGTTAATTGCTTAACACTCTTACTATGAGATCGGCTAATGCCCCTATACTTAGTGTTACTACTAACCATAACACCTTATATATAGTATTAATCTTATCTTCAATATGTTTTAGGTGGTTATTCATTAATAAGTCAATCTTTTGATCTACTAGCTTAATCTTTCCGTTTAATATTATGATCTGTTCGTTGTTTCTTTGAGACTGGGACTTCATTTTATTTAACTTTTTTTAATTCCTTTAGAAGATTATTAATATAATCCATACCAACTACCTCATCTAAGATTCTTCTAGTATCTTTGTCTAAAGCATTTATTTTTACTTGCATAAGATATGGTGCAAGACTTGTATCTAATTGCATTTCTTTTTTGGCTTCGGCTTTAAATTTTTCTAATGATTTTTGTACTATTAAACTTTTAAAACTTTCAGTCATATTCTGATACTCAGGAGTTGAAACAATACCAGATAACCCAAAACCAATAGATACAGCAAGTTTATCTTTATAAGCTCTATCTAATTCTGGTATTCCAGTTGATCTAAATATTTCTCTTTGTTCAAAACCTAATCTGTCTAATTCTTTTTCAGCTGGGTTTTTAGGCGGAATAAAAGCTAATCCTGTAACCTGTGTTAATAATGGATCTTCTTTATAAATTGGAGAAGCTCTTGGTATTCCATTTTTATCTATAATGTAAGATGTTGGAGAAGTTAATGTTGGTAAATTAGAACCTGGAAATCTTCTAGTAAATGCTCCAGTAAATTCTGCTCCGCCTGTTTCTTTAACAGCTCTAGCTTCTGGAAAAAACTGAGCATATACATCAGTAAAGTTTTGGAATGGAGTTAAATAACCTGCTGCAGTTTCTCCTAATAATTTTTGTACTCCACTAATCATAGATTCTTTATTTAATTTTGGATCTGTAAAATAATTAATTAATGAATCAACCAAATAAACACCTGTTGTTCCTCTTACACCAAACAATACAGAAGCTATTCCTTTAACATCTAAATTTCTAAGAGTTCCTTCTTGGTATCTTTTAATAACATCTCCTAAAAATAAATAAGAAGCAAATGGGTTAAATGGTCTTACGTCAACTGTTCTTTCTCCCACTTTAAATTCATACCATTTTTCTCCTGCATAAGATTGATTTCGCAAAGCATAAGCTGCTAATATCATTCCTGTTCCAAGAGTTGCTTTACTTAATACAGATGTATTTCCTCTTGATAGTTCTGCTCTTGCACCCTTGCTAAGAAAACTTAGTATTCCAAGTGGACTGTAATCATATTGAAACTTAACTGCGTTCATTAAGAATCTAGGAAATGGAATTATATTTGTAAGAATAAATGGAGCTGAGTTAACAACTTCAATAAATTTTGCAGCAAATCTATCAAAACCACCTTTACTAGCATTAAAATCTTTTGCAAATGTAGTGTCTAATGCTTTGTCAATTGCAACAGTAATTTCAGATGGTCTTAATAAGTTTAATTCACCATCTCTTGTTAACTGTTCTAATGTTTTATTTTTATAAAACTTGCCGTTAGCTTTTACAGCTTCATCTAATCTAGCTAAGAACACAGCTCTTCTAGTTATATACTCTTGAGTTTTATTAACTATATTTACTAAATCAACACCACCCTCAACTTTATTTAAGATTCCTTTTTTATTTGCAAGACCAGATGAGTTTTTAACATCAGAAGCATAGTTTAAAAATAATCTATCTTTTTCTTTTGGAAAACTTTCAAATATTTTATTAGTTAATGTTTTAATTTCTTTATGAATTTTTGGATTCCATTGAGTAAAGTTATTAATTAATCCTTGAAAATTACTTAATGGACTAACAGCTCCTTTATCAAATTGTATTTTGTCTTTTACAAATGGTCTAATAGCTTGTTGCAAAGCCAAGTCTAATCCTGATTGTAATGTTTCTAATCCAACTCTAGCACTTTGGGATATATAGTTACGAACAGAAGTTGAAAGTCTTGATACTAACAAACCTTTACGAATGTTATCTAATCTTTTTAAAAATCCTAATGTTCCAGCTCCAGTATCAAAAGCACCATTTGGATCTAGTTTCTGTTTGTACGCTTTTGCTACTTTTGACCAAAATGCAAGTTCTTGTCCAGCTTGTCTAGCACTTGGATAAATATAAGATGTAAATTCTTCAGCTGTAATTTTATTATTTTCAGCAATACGACTTATAATAGTAGGAACATCATATTTTCCAGACTGCCATAACTCTTGAATTTGTAATGATATAGGTTTTTTAGGATCTAATTTTATATTTTCTTCATTAAAAAATTTAGAAGTAGCTTCAGTAATTTTTTTAACAATATCAATTTGTAATGAAGGAGTTCTATTTAATGAAGAAATTGGTTCTGCAATAGGTTCAATCTTAGGTATTGTTTGTGAAGTAGTTTCAATAATTGGTACTTCTGTTTTAGGTAATTCAACTTTAGGAACTTCTGCTTTCGGAATTTCTATTTTAATTTCAGGAATACCTTGAGCAATCTTTTCATTATTAGCTTTTATTTCATCTAATACTTGAGTTCTTTTTGCAACATTACCTGGTTCAAATACATCACCAAGAATAATATCATTGTTTTCTTTAATTACTTTTACTTCATCAGCAAGAACTCTATTAACATTTTGAATAACTTCTTTTCTTTGGTCAGCATTTTCTTTTGCATATTCTATAATATCACCAAATTCTTTTCCTGTTTTTTCACTTTTAAGAATACCTTCTTTTTTTGGAGATGGTTTAAATCCAGAAGATCTTCCCATTATTTCCATTAAACCAATGTTTAAATCTCTTGTTAATCTTTCTCCAGCACCACTAGGATCATTTCCTGTAGCTTTATATAATGTATTTAAAATATCTCCTGATAGACCAGTTGCAATTAATCCGATAGAAGTACCTGTTCTAACAACTCCATCTATTGCTTTTGATCCTGTATCAAATAAATAATTATTAGCTTTTCCTAATAATGTATTATCTGGATCACCAAGCAACCATCTTAATTTTTCTTTATTTTCTTGGGTAACCCCCAAATCTTCTTTCCAAGTTTCTTTTAATTGATTAACAGTTATTGAGCTTGATGGTGTATCTGCAAATGGATCTTTAATTATAGTTGTTGGTTGATCTCCTTTTTTCTTACCAGCAATAATATCTGCATTACTTAAATTACCAAATGCTTTGTCTAAGGCAGTTTGTTCTTCTATTGGTTTTTCAAATGGGTCAATAATATTGATAGAACCCTTTTGTTCAAAAGGATCTATAATTTGCGTAGCCATAATAATAATTATTTATATTTATCTGGAAATTTTTTCTTCAAGAAACTTTCAATTTCAGCATCTGTAGCACTAGGATTTGTTTTTTTAACAGTTTGAAAATCAGATGTTGATTTAATATCTGCAGGTGCTGCTGCAGTTGTTGTTCCTTTTTGATTTTGAGAATACTTACTTAAATCACCACCAGATAAAGCAAGTAATTGAGAAACAATATCTTGATTTCCGGCTATTTCTTTATTGTATAAGTCTTGTTCTACTTTAGATAATTTTCCAAATGCATCTTTAAATTCAGTTGGATTTAATCCTTGTAATTTACCTGCAACTTTTAATGCTTCACCACTAAGAGTGGGTGTTTTAGGTGTTAATAATAATTTCATTGTTTCTTTTGGAAACGCTTTAAATAATGGTTTGTATTGTTCAGGAACTTTATCAGCAAACTCATTAATTGCTTTTTCTTGTTCTTGTTCTTTAGTCATTGTTCTAACCGCAGAAGATACTTTTAATCCTTCAGTAAAAGCCGGTAATATAGATTCACCAATTCTCTTACCTTGAGAACCAGCTGATATTAAACCTAATCCTGTTAATGCTTCTGGGCTACCAAGTAATCCCATTAAACTTAAAGTGTTGTTTGTTCTTCTATCAGAACCTAATAATGATTGATTTTGTACTCCCATGTCTAAACCTAATCCACCATCTGAAGATGTTGATTCAGTTAAACCAAGTTCATCATTCGCAACATAACCGTAATATTTTTTTAATAATTCTGTTAGACTGTCCATTATATTAATCCTTGTTGTTGTAAGTAGTTTGAGTAAATGCCTGCTGTTCTTGGTTGAGTTGTTAATAATCCTTGTGGATATAAAATATCATTAACACTTTGTTTAGCAGAATTATAAGCATTAAAAATAGTTTGACCTGTACCATATCTAGGAACATTGCTTGGTGGTATAGTCATATTAACACCAGGAACTTCTGGTCTTGGTATAACAGTTCCGCCTAATACAGAAACTAATCCTAAGGTATTTGCAATTTCTCCAGGAGTTTTTGGAATAAATGAAGTTAAAAAATCTGTTGGTGTAGATGGAATTATATTTCCAAAATATCCTGCTAAAGGATTAAATGAACCACCTGCTCCTATATAACCTTGTGTTGCAACAGGAACTGCACCCTCAGCAATTGCTTGAGCTGTTAATCCTGGTGTAGATCCAAATAATGTTTGAGATAAACCTGTTCCACCTGTGTATGCTGCAGCACTTGCCGCTTCTGCTGCTGCTATTTCTGCCGCTGTTGAAGAACCAAATGTTGCTGCCGCTGCTTCTGCTGCTGCTGCTTCTCCTGCTAAATAGGGAACTCCATAATATATTGCAGCTATAGTAGCAGCTGTTTTAACCGGATTGTCTGCTGCGGTTTCAATAACATCGCCGACAAAATCACCTGCTTCACCGATAACATCACCCACTCCACCGACAACATCACCTACAAAATCAGCTACTCCACCCATATTATAATAATCCTAATAATCCTAAACCTGCTGCACCAAGTCCACCGTAAGCAGCACCCATTCCTGGAGTTAATCCACTAAATATACTTGGTAAAACTTGTGAACCAATTAATGCTCCACCTAATCCTAATGTTAATGGATTAGATTGTGTTTGTGTGTCTCTAGTTTGTGTAGGCAATCCTGAACCAATTGGAGTAACAAGACCAGCATATTGTTGTAATGCTTGAAATGGTGCTTGTTGATACTCTCTTTGTAATTGTTCTAATTGCTGACCAGTTGTAAATAAACTTGGAGTTCTTTGAGCAATATCTAATTGTCTTTGTCTTTCTTGTCCATACTCTTGGAAAGCAAAAGGCAAAGCTCTTTGAGCTACAATGTCTGCAACTTGTTGTTGAGACATAGGAGAACCTGGAGTTCTACCAGCTCCACTAAATTGTTGAGCAACTGTTCCATACGCTTCTTGTCCAGCTCTTTGAATGATTGGAGATAAAAATGGATTGGTATATTGACCAGCTAATGTTCCAGCTAATTGTTGTGCAGCTGATGTTCCTAATGATTCTTGAATTCCTAAACCAGTTAATGTTTGTTGGCTTGGAGAAACATAAGGAGACGTTGCACCTTGTTGATATAATGTTGATGCGTTTGCTAAAATTTGATTTAATGCTGGTTGAGCTGGAGCATAAGGAGTTACTGTACTTACTGTAGTTCCTGATCCACCGCCGCCGCCGCCTAAAAATGACATATTATTTTTCCTCTGTTTTTAAGTTTTTCTCTAATACTACATGGGTTCTATAGTATTTATGTTTATCAAGAATCTTTTGCCAACCTGGTCTTGCAATTAATTCCATGCAATCGCATCCTTGATCTATAGCAAAATTTTCTATCTTTACAATTAAATCTTGCCATTGTTGTCTATTCTTACCTGTAACCATAGGCAAATGTAAGACTTTTTTAATGCTTCTTTGTATGATTTGTGAGAGAACAAGTCCATTAAATTGTTCATCTACATTAGGTTTTTTTTCATCCCAAATAATCCAAAGCTGTAACTTACCGTCTTTTATTAAATCTTTGTAATGGTCAGTATGGTGATGACTACCAGAATATATTAAAGCATTTCTAATATATTCTTTAACTAAAATCCAAACTGATTCTATTTTTTCTTTTGGTATTCTAATAACATCCATTAATACTGAACATGTAAAACTGATATTACTCCGGTAACTGTATTAGCAGTTGCGGCTTGAATCTTTATTAAATCACCAGCTTCTAAAACTATAGTACCAAATGCAAAGTTATCAGTAGATCTAGCTGCCATTGTTATATGAGCTATTTCATACTCAACACTTGCTGATGTATCAGTAACATAAACTTGAACGTTAACGTTACCAGATTCATTTGTTAATTGAATTGTTTTAACTAGTGCAGTTGTATTAGCAGGTACAGTATAAATAAGAGTTTTGTTTGTAGTAGTTAAATCTACAAAATAACTTTTATATGTATTAGCCATTTACTTTTTATTGAAATACTTCTTAACATCCTCAACCCATTCTTCAAAGAATTTAACAGAATCAGCATATAACTTCTCAGTTGATTCTTTAACTTCTTTATAAGAAGGAATTTTAAACGGATTAAAATTAAACATAGTGTTCTCCTTATATTGGTTTGTTAATAAATTCTAGTTCTTCGTTAGTGTAAGGTATCATATTATTAATTCTGTCAAGTTTTTATTATTTCCAACAGTTCCTTTAATGAATACATTAAAAGCCAAACTAATTCTAGTATTATCTCCTTGTTTAGTTTCTACCATGTGAGTTAATGAAGAAGGAAATAGTATTATATCTCCAGTCTTTACAGAAAACCACCAAGTTTCTGAGTTGTATAAATTCCAATCTTTAACTTCTGGTTTAATTGTTTGGTATCTATCATTAAAGAATTTAATTTTATCATGTTCTTCATGGCAGTTAATATAGAATACTCCTGATACTAATGAATTAGGATGTGCATGTTTATGATGATATTGATTTGTTTCAGTATAGTTTAACCAAGACTGAGTAATATAAGGTGTAATGTTATTAGCTGGTGAAATAACTTTATCAAAATAATCTTGTACTCTTAAATATAATTCTTTTTTAATATTAACAAAAGGTTTTTCATTAAGAATATAATTATTGTTTGATGTAATGTTGCCATCATTTTTATAAAAATCTTTTTTATGTTTATCTACAAACTTTAATTCTAATGGTGTTAATTTTCTATCTAGTTTAGATATGTAAATAGGAGTTGGAAATATCCCATTAATATTAGATTCAATCATTGTTATAATTAAATTATAACTCTACTATATCCCAAGTCAATGTTGATTCGTTCCAACGATATGTATAATTATCTATTGGCATAGCAACTGGTGCATTCCAAAGACAAGTATCTTCATTTAATATCCAAGAATTAAAAGGTTTCTTAGGAATAAAAGCATCTCTTGTTTCATCATAAGTATAGCCTATACTTGCATGATTTTTTCTAAATGGTGTTCCATTATTACTATGAACTCCACCATGAGTATTATAAGATGTTTGTTTCCATACAGGATAACCAGTTAATTTTGTTAAGAAATCTATACCAATAACTTCTTGTTCTATTCCATTACTGTCATGTAAAACTTCGTTCACTACTGAAAGTACTTCTATTACTTTTCCATTTAATCCTATTTTTGCAAAACTAGCCATTATGCTGTGTAACTCCCTGAACCATTAAATTGTAAAATTGTATTACTTCCTGATGTTGTAACTGTTGGAGAACCACTAGATGTTCCAGAATAATTAGCAGTTGGTACACTTAATATAACAACTCCTTTTCCACCATCACCACCAGCAAAAGAGTTTGGACTTTGACCACCTCCACCACTGCCAGTATTTGCTGTTCCTGCAGTTCCACCACTTGAACCTCCATTACCACCTCCTCCATCACCACCTAATCCAGAAGCACTTCCTCCACCTCCTCCTGCTCTTGTTACAGAAGTTCCTGTTATTGAAGAGGCTACTCCGTCTCCACCTTGTCCATTACCATCTGTGTTCCCAGCTTCTCCAGCACCTCCTCCACCTCCTCCATTTGGATTAACACCAGCACCACCATTAAAACCTTGACTAGGAGATGTACTTGGAGTGTTTCCTGTCCCACCTGAAGCATTTGGAAAACCTGCACCTCCACCACCACTTCCACCATTTTCTCCAGCACCTGGACCACCACCGCCTCCTCCGCCTCCAGTAGAAGTAATTGTTGTTAAACCTGAACCTGAAATTGAAGAATTTGAACCATTAGCACCATTAGCATTTGTATTTGCACCAGCCCCACCATCTCCTACTGTTACTGTAATTACTGTTCCACCACTTACTGTTTGAGTAGATGTTCTATATCCACCAGCACCACCTCCTCCACCAATGTTATTACGACCACCTCCTCCTCCACCAGCTATCACTAAAAAATCTATAGAATAGGGTTGTGGTGTTTCTAATGTTACATCATCATCAACAGTTGGAATCCAACCTTTTGTTGCACCAGAATAAACTAATGTAACTGATTGACCCTTTGTATTATAAACAGGGTTTGGAGTTGTTGCTCCTTGAAAGTTTAAAGAATTTTGATTTATTGTAACTGCATTTGTTCCCCAATTTCTAGCATAATCAACTAAGATAATTGTATCTCCAGCAGTAGCAGAAGCAGGTAATGTTACAGTACAAGCATTTGAAGTTGTATCAATCCAATATCCATTACCAGCAACAGCAGATAAAGTCGAACCAGTAACAATAGTTTGCCAAGATGTTCCAGAAGAAATTGTTGCAAATTCTAAAGCAGTTGCACCAGTATTAGTTCTTAATACTTGTAATGAACTTCCAATAGCTGTTAATCCTGTTCCACCTCTTGTAGTAGGTAAAGCAGAAGTAAATCCAGTTACATCAAAATCCCAAGAAGCAGCAGTTGTTCCAGTAACTAAAATACAAGTGCATACTGCAGTTGTGTTTGCTTGAATTGTTCCTACTAAATTAGAACCAGATGAATTTACTGTA
>Ga0209401_1000254_pt1 | contig 36455 bp, 36 predicted proteins | sample M_140807_MF_Meta_FD_187318 | JGI IMG/M metagenome (GOLD analysis project Ga0209401, IMG submission 187318) | Freshwater microbial communities from Lake Montjoie, Canada to study carbon cycling - M_140807_MF_MetaG (SPAdes) (version 2) | ecosystem: Environmental > Aquatic > Freshwater > Lake... | reverse complement strand
ATTGCAGTATTACTTACAGTACCATTGGCACCAATCATCTTAACACCAGTATTGCTATAAATGCCAGAGACATTCATGGTAGCAATTTGAGATTGCTGTACGTTTAATGTGATAAACGCATTATCTGTATCAATTGTATCTACGACTAATTTTCCCGCCATAATTTACCTTAAAATATTGTCCATACACTAGAATTTGCCACCGTTACCACAACATTATTTGCGATTGTTAAAGGGCCGGCAGAGGACGCATTATACCCTGTTGTAATCGTGCAATTTTGTGTTAATGTCGAAGCATTTATTCTGACTATACCATATGTATCTGCGGCCAAATAAGGTGTGGTTACGACAGAACCACCAAGGTAAATAACTTCAATGTTATCTGTTGCACTTGGTGGTGCAGTTGTAAAAACTATTTGACCATTGATTACTGCATATGAATCAGTCTTCTGTTTAACACCAGTAATAAAGACTAATACGGAAGCTTCATTGCCATACTCATATGACAAATTGAAAGTCGTGGTTGAGCCTGTTCCAGAAAAGAACTGACTTCTGATTGCACCACTTACCGGTTGGTTTCCTAAATAACTCAAAATGTGTTCCTATGTTATACTGTATTTATGACGGTTTTGGATACTTAGTCTTAACTGCTTGGCAGTCGGCTATGTATTTGTCAATCTGAGTTTGGTCACCTTTTACAACACCATCAAGGTAATCTATGAAAGATGGGTATTCTTTTGCACGATTTTCTATGTAGGCATGAGCATCAATATATGCTTGAACTGTGGCTTCATTATAAGCAACAGGATTGCCTTGAGCATCAAAAGCATTGTCACCGCCAATACTGACAACATTTGGATGTGTTTTATAAATTGCATCATGTTTGTTCATGCGGCTATCTCCATGATTGTGACTGTTGAAGTAGAACCTGCGTTGTAATTTACATACATTGTTCCAGTATTATTTGTACTTGCAAAATATACTGTATAGGTAGTTGCTGAAGTTGTTGCTGGTGAATCTAGATACGAAGTTGAACAAGTTCCAATGTCTGTAGTTAGTACGCCTCCAGTGTTGAAGCCTACATAGTAGCCAAACGAAATAATGGCAGTAGAGGCACGATACAACTTTAATCCGAGCAAACTTCCGTTTGTGTATGCGTTACAGCAATCCGACACATGAACCATAACAAGAATATTGCTAGTTGCGCTTGTTGGTGTAATTGTTGCGGCAATTCCTGTAGCGGCAAAAGTGCTTGATACTGTGCTATATTGAGTTGAGTTAGTAGAGGTTACCACTTGCAACACACTACCGGTTGGTAATCTTGTTTTTGGTAATGTACCAGAAGTAACTAAAGTGGCATTAGCGGATCCAATTTGTGCAGCTTGGATTAGACCAGTTAATTGTGTATTGGCAACAGAAGTAATCTGAGCCGCAGTAATGTTACCACTAATCTGTGTATTAGCCACCGATGTAATCTGCGAACTGATAATGTTACCAGTGATTGCAGTATTCGCAACACTTACCGCATTGTTTGATGCGCCAGTGATAACACCATTGCTATCAAATGTCAACGAAATGGTATTAGCGGAGCCACCAACGGTAACTGATGTTATATTATTCGATACTTGGAATAAGGAAGGCGAAACTTTTGTTAATGCCACGGTATGTTCTCTCTATTAATCTTTTATTTATGACGGTTTTGGATACTTAGATTTAACTGCTTCACACTTTGCTAGATATGCAGTCAACTTAGTTTCGTCACCTTTAGATTGATGATATAGTGCATCAGCCAAATCTGTGAGTGGTGGGTATTCTGGTTGTCTTTTTGCTATGTATGCATGAGCATCAATGTATGCTTGAACTGTTGCTTCGTTATAAGCAACAGGATTACCTTGAGCATCAAAAGCATCGTCACCACGGATAACAGTTACTTGTGAATATGTTGCAAAAATTGCATCGTGTTTATTAATCATGCTGCAATCTCCATTAAGGTCATTGTGCTTGTTCCAGAATTACCATCTCTGTTTACGCTCACCGTTGCAACATTTTCGTCATTGTAAAAATATAATTTATAAATTTGAGCGCTTGTTGTTGATGGACTGTCTAAAACTGACAATGCTATTGCTCCTCTTTGGTCAAGTGCTGTTTGAGTATAAAAATTTGCGCCAGAATTGTTTATTAATGTTCCACTATTTGTTCCACGATATAAATTTAAATGAACTCTACTAGCGCTATTACCAGCAGTTTTATATACTCCCATAAGAGTCACTAAAACCAAAATTTTACTAGTAACACTTATTGGTGTAATTGTTGCAAAAACACCCGTATCTGTTTCGGTATTTGTATTGGTGGAAACAGAAGCATATGTTCCAAAACTCACCACTTGCAACACAGTACCGGTTGGTAATCTAGCTGTAGGTAATGTGCCAGAAGTAACCAAAGTAGCATTAGCAGAACCAATTTGTGCAGCTTGAATCAAACCAGTCAGCTGTGTATTAGCCACCGAAGTAATTTGTGAGCTAATGATATTACCAGTAATAGCAGTATTTGCAACAGATACAATATCAGCCGCTGCTACTGCACCGTCTTGTATAATACCACTTGTAATTTTTTGAATTGGCATTTAGTCTTTACTCTTTGTATTATTTATACTTGTTGTGCGGCTACTTGTGCTTGATATGCGGTTATAACTGCTTCTGTCCATGCTGCGTTACAAATTGCAGCCACATTGGCTGGTTGACCTGTTAAGTCCTGACCAGGTGTTAAGCTTGAACGGTGATATGTCTGTGCTATCTGGTCACCATCTTTTAGGATGCGTGTTGCTTCCCGATACAGGACTATGCCGTTTTCGGTAACTGTGATTTGGTCAATGACCTTGGTTTCTGTGAGTGCCATTTTGATTTCCTTTAAGTTAAGTGTCCAACTTGATAATCCAATCAAGTTAATTAAACAAAATATGTCATTGTGCTTCTTATTCCTACGGCTTCATTTGTACATAATTGACCGGCCCAAGAAGCGTCATCGCCAAGGTTAAAAATTACACAAAAAGTTGAATTGGGTGGAAAATAGATTCCTAGCGTAGTTCCGCTAGTCCAATTAAGAGTATTAGTCATAACTACCCCTGTATATTCCATTGAATCATTTGTCGATGTAAATGGAAAACCACCAAATCTTAGTTCACCAGTTCCCGTCAAGGCTGAATAATCTATTCTTATAGAAACTGTTACTTGCCTTCCTATTTTTGTGTAAGAACCTTGTTGAACTGTGTAGGTTGTTGTTCCAGCAGTTGTAGCGCCATATGCAGTTGGTGTAAAAGTCCCTTCCTCATAATCATCCAATGTGTTTGCGTCAGATGATGCTGATTGGGTTGCGGGGAAAGATATACCAGAACCACTAGTAGAAGTAGTAGCACCACCAACACCAATAACACCAGTAACGGAAACATTACCATATAGTGTAGGATTGGATGTGATTTGCGAACTTGCTATATTACCACTAATCTGAGTGTTGGCAACAGAAGTAATTTGCGAACTGATGATGTTGCCAGTAATCTGAGTGTTGGCAACAGAAGTAATCTGTGAGCTAACAATATTGCCGCTAATCTTTGTGTTAGCAACTGAAACAATTTTTGCATTAGTAACAGAACCATCTGCGATTTCTGTTGCGGTAACTGAACTTGCCTGTAATGCAGTAACAGTTGATGTTGTTCTAAATCCAATATGTTTTACTACAACATTCGCACCATTATCTGGTGTGCCTGTAAATGTAATTGTGCTACCAGACAAAGTATAGTTTGTTGGTGCAGTTTGAATAACACCATCAACTGAAACTATAATAGAGTTTGCAGATGCAGGTGCTTCGGTAAGTTCTACTGTTGTTCCTGTACCATTTGCAGTAACGGTATCAACAGTAAATTGTTTAATATTGTTTGCGAGTTTTGCATATGTGATTGAACCATCTGGAACAAATGCATAGTTCGATATGCCAGAACCACGGTAAACAACATAGATGTTATTAGTACCTGATCCTGGTGCTTCTGTAAAAGTTAATGTATTACCATTGACTGAATATGCAATGGTTGGTTCTTGCAAAACATTCTCAACAATAACATTAATGTCCGTTGGACTTACAACCTGTCTTGCAAGAGTAAATGCTGTGGCTGAACCGGTGCCACTAAATCGCTCAGCGTCTAACTGAGGGACACTAGCTCTTGTTGGGTCGTAACCAGGTGCGACTGCGCCAATGTATGCCATTTATGATAATTCCTGTTGTAATTTATAAATGTCTGTATCAAACAAAATCATGCGATTTCCAACAAACTTGCTATCACGTCCAAAGAACCGTTGGCGCTTGTTGTTACTTTTAGAACATCTGCAGCCTGTAAAACAACTTTTTGGTCTCCGCCGATTGGGACAAGAGTAGACCCTGTTAATATTGGTGCGTTGGAAATAATAGAATAATCAACGGCCGAACGAGTCAAATACACATTTGATGTGACTGTACCGGCCGATTTGTTTGAAAGTGTCAACCCAATAAGAGTTGTTTGTGTAGCAGAAGGACAAGTGTAAATTGTATTACCACTTGTTACAATATTTGCTGCTACGTTTGATTTGAAGGTGTTAGCCATTTATATTTTTCCTTGATATCCTATTTATGTATTTATCCTAGTGCAATTGAGAAAGCAAGAGAAGTGCCTTCGGCTTCAACGATTCTATTATAAATTGCAGTATTTGCCGTTCCCACTAGAGATGTAATATTACCAGTTGTAATATTTGCAGTTGTAATCTGTGCAATATTTGCAGTAAGTGTATTTGTTACATTGGCATTACTGAAAGTTGAATTACCAGTAACAGACAATGTATTTGCAAAACTACCAGAACCTGCAACAGAAAGGTCATCAAACCCGATTGTATCTAATGTAATATTACCTGATACAGTTAAATCACCAGAAATGGTTGTATTGCCAACAACATTGAGTGTATTACCTACAACAAGATTGGTGTTGGCATAGAAAGTTCCGCTAATATTATCAGTAAGATTATTAGCGACCGTGATTAAGTCTTGTGTTCCAATCAGCCATTGTTGAAAAGTATTGGCTGTTGTTAAATAATTAATTGCCATTTAACTTTCCTGTATTGACTAATTGAACTAACAAATTTTTGATATCTGACATGTCATTTTCTATTTTATCTAAGCGGTCTTTAGTTTGTATCTGTTCAGCCTGTTGTTTCTTTGCGATTTCTCTTTTCATTAGATAATCATTTAATCCTGATTTATCTGTATTTAGAATCGCCTTGGAATGAATATCTCTAATCAGAGCAGTATCACCTATTCTTACATGTTGACCCATATTATGTTCCAGAAGGCAAAGCAATTGCTCGTAAATCTCTTACTTTTGGAACATCAGTTGTATCTGTACCAGACATAACAATCTTAATAGCAAAAGTCTTGAATGAGTTAAATGCAGTTGAACCAGATGTATATGAAATTGAATTATTGGCCGCAGAAGAAGATCCTGGTGCAAAACTCAATTCTCTATAGTCTCTCTTGTTAGTAGAAACAAAATTAGGATTACCCAATTGTGTCATCAATTGATAGGATTTATTATCAAACACATCAGAATCAGATCCAGACAATAGTTTATAATAAACATAAATTTCAGAACCAGATGGTTTGTATGCAGTTAAATAAACTCTTAGGTCACCAGAATCAAATCCATCGGCAAGAGTAACACGCCTTGTCATATATCTAGTTGCAGCATTACCGCCAGTTTTCTTATTTTCACCATTGTATGTGATTGATGCGCCTGAACCACCACCGGATCCTGGTGTTATTGTGACTGTTGGAGAAGTTGTGTAACCAGAACCACCACTTGTTACAGTAATAGCAGTGATAACATTTGATGCGACTGTGGCCGTTGCAACAGCACCTGATCCGCCACCTCCACTAAATGAGACAGTCACATCAGCAGAGTTTGCATATGCGGATCCAGAATTAGCAATTAAGAAACCTGAGTTCAACAAAGGTAGGGCATTGATATAGTTATCAACTAAAATTGTTCCAAATCTAGTAGTATCCAATATAGGAGAAACATCAGGATTAGATGTTGACATTGTTGCCTTCAGTATGAAGGATGTATTGCCTGTTGTTGGATTTAATACCCTTCTTCCATTTCCATCATCCATTGTATAATCTTCTTTTGGATTAAAAGTTATAAAACTTGTTAGTCCACCAGTTGATTTTTCAGATAAGAATGAATAACTTAATGATGTATTTGCCATTGTTACTTCAGATGTAACAGTATTAATTAAATCATAAGCAATATTTGAAGTTGGTTTGTCAACTAAGAATTGAGCCGTTGCAGAAGAAGCGCTAAACACTTTTCTATAAATTCTAAACAACATATCTAGATTTTGGTCAGCTGTCCAAGTAGAACCATTCTGTGATTGAAACAATGAACCGCCATATGGTTGTTCAGATATCTGTAGACCAGAAACTATATCTAATTTACCAACTTCACCAACATAGGCTTCATATCCATTTGAGTTAGATAAGAGAACAAAAGAATGTTCACCAGGCAACATATAGATTGGTGTATCAAATACAAAGTCTGTGCATTTTGTTGCATCATCTAAATCTGGTGAAGTTGTGGTATTAACTTTATCAGGTGTAAGTGTTACAGACCCGTAAGGATAAACAATTGTTGAAGATGGATAACCATTTACAGTTGGTCTTAGTTGTAGTGTAACAGGAGAAGTATCGTGTTTAGTCTTAAAACAAACTCTAATTTTTTCAACAAAAATGCCTTGATTATATTGTGCAGGTGCAATTAGAAAAGTTTGTGCAAGTGGATCCCACCAACCAGCAACTGGAACATCATTTACACTTGTAGTTGTTGTAACTCTACTATCATTAACAGAAGTTCTTTGAATTACAGGTTGAACAGTAGAGACAATAGTATTTTCTGTTGTTTGCAATAAGCCTTGTGCAAAGAATGATGCATCACCATTTGTTGATGAAGAAGGAATATCACCTGTTGAATTATCAATTAACCTAAAAGATTTTTCACCAGTTCTAAATGTTGATGCAGGAATATTAAGAATACCTGCAACATCACCAGACCTAGTCGTTGTTAATCTACCAATTGAATATACAGAAGTTGTATCTGGCGTTGTAGTCCAAGCAGAAGAAATTGTTGCCGTTCTTGTTGCTGCAACATATGAACTGATTGTTCTTTGTTGACCCGCACCAGTTCCAGACACAATAGAAATTGTGTTACTATTGGCAGTATTAGCGTAATATCCTTCGTTGTTTGCACCAGTTGCATCTAGTGCTAATACAATTGTTGTTGAGGTGGCAGTATTTGTTTTTCCAGAATAGTGGTCATATCCAGCAATTCGAATACTTGTTCCAGATATATCTCCAATAACATTAGCATTTGCAAGATTTAGATTACTTGTTGGTACAAGATTAGCAACAAAAATAGCATTGTTTGAAGTTTTTACAACAATAGCCGTTGCGTTATTTGAAGCGGTAGTATTGTTATATACTCTAATGGTTTCTGTGTTTGCAGTTTTTGTGCTATAACCTAAATTATTTGTGGCAAGAATAAATTTATTTGCTCGAGCAACATATTGTTCAACTGAAGTATTGTCAAAGAATGGATATAAAATCACATCAGGTTTGAAATCTGTTGCAGTAAATAGAATTGTCTTAGCTCTCATGTAAGGAATAACAGACACATCTACAATACGGTCACCAATTGATTGTGTGATAGTTTGTGGAACAGCTTTTGATAAAATACCAGAACGAGTTTGAGCGGCTGTAGTAGTGGTTGTTGTTCTTATAGAATTACCTATAGCATTACCATTTACATCTCTCTCTTGGGCCCAGCTCACAGCACCATTGCCAAATTGTTGTGTAGTAGAGTTAGTTCCAGTCCATTGAGTTTGCCAATTTCCCCATTCATACTCATATCCAGAACTACTCAATCCCCTCATCACTAAATCCCAAGCATCTTTGTCACCACCAAGATTGACTAAAACATCTGCCTTCTTTGTAGTATCAACCCAAACATCAGAAGAAGGATTCAATGCAATTTTACCAAGATAGTTAACCACATTGAACGGGTTAATATTCATTGTCTTAGATGCAAGTGGTTGATTTACAAATGTTGTATTACTAGCCGCAACAGTAACAAATGGTCCTGTTTGTAAGTAACCGGATGAATTTGCAGAATCAAAATTCAACATTCTTGACGAAACATTGAATGACGGGCGAAGTTCTTTATTAATCGGATCAATTGAAGAAGAATATTCAATTGAAGACACATCAGCAACTGAGTGTCCTTTGAAAGAATCTACAATAATACCATTTTTGAATCTTGGCAAGTTTGTGCTATCAAGAATTGTCAAATCTTGTTTGTTTACAGCATCTTGTTCAAGTAATGACAATGATGTGTAGTATTCTAAATTCTCAATTCTCTTTTCAATCGTGCCAATATCTCGCATAGTATATCGGCGATTGTTAATATATTGAACTGAGACCGAAGATGTGTTTGCAATATAAGCAGGTTCATTTAAGATATAAAGATTCATTGCGTCATCTTTATTTTTTGGTTGAACGGGTGCTAATGATGGTGTTCCTTGAATAACATCAAATGTTCTATTTTTATTCAGAACGACAGTATCGATTCTTGGTAAATAATAAGAATAATCAAGAAGAATATCGGAACCATTTTCTGGTATTTTTGGTCCAGTAGTGGAAGGATCAACATCAAATGTTGTTGTTACAGTTGTTGAATCTAATGCATTTGTAGCATTTTTTCTAACTGGTCTAAAATCTAAAGTGTCTCTTAGTTGATAATCTGTTCCAATTGTTGGAGAAGTAAAGGTTGGTATTGTACCATATGTTGGGTATGAATCAACAGAAAATAATCCAGCACCAGAAGAAGAATATCGATTATACCTTACAACTAATGGACCAATAGGTGCAGAATATCCTGATTTTAATATAATCGATGAATGGTCATAGAAAGAATTCTTTTGGCCATCATCTAATGTATACCTTGAAGTTATATCAGTATAACCTGTATTTGCCACAGCGGCACCATTAAAATCGTATACTGAAACCAATGCAGTAACATCTGAAACATACAATGATTGTGCGGTGCCTGATGTTTTAATAATGTTGTTTGCTTGAATTGTTGTTTGACTTGTGGTTGCATTTGCATAAACAATTACACCGTTGGTGTTTATTGACTCTCCACCAGATGTTTGAATTGTTGCATTGGCTGAAACTAATGTTTTTGTTTTTGCTGGACTACCAGATGCCAATGTATAATTAATAGTTGCCACAATATTGGCAGTCATATTATTTGCATTAACAATTGTTAATTTTCTAGTTGATGTATTAACAGTTGTAATTTTATCAGCAGGAACAGTTGAACCTACTGCATAAGGAGAAGTACCCGCAGTAGTAACAACAACTTGATAACTTTGTTGTTTTGCAGTTGTTGAAGAAGCGGTAGTTAATGTTTCACCAGAACCAACAGATAAAGCAGGAGAATCTGAAGCCACAAAAGTTTGTGCTTCATACAGTCTACGATATGAATATGAAAAATCTGCAATCGTACTAGGTGTAATATATTGTTGTCCCAAATTAAACACAATGGGTTCAAAAGAAACATCAGTTAAATATGCATCATCATATACTGATGCTAAATCTTTTGACCTTGCATCAACATCGGCAGAATTAGTTCTTGTTGTACTTGAGAAAGTTGCCAATGATTCAACATCATTGAATTCAAAATCTATTGACCAAACAGAAGTATTATTTGGTGTTGTTAAGAAATTACTTCCAAGAGTAATCACTTGGTTGGTTGCATCAAATGCGGTAATGTATTTTGGTGATTCTGCTGAACCTGGTCCAGAAGTAATCCTTATTTTTGCGCCTTTGTATGCATCAGTTACCGATGAGAAAATTTGGCCTGCGGTAGTATTACCAATTGTAACATTACCAGAGTTGGCAGACCTTATTGTTCCTGTTAACGAACCAACACTCACATCAAACAAAAATGTTTTGTAAGAATAAGTCGCAGAATTGGAAGTATTTGATGCAGAATCAAAAGAGAAAGATTTAATTCTTGCAGTACCAATTTTAGTATTGCTAATAGATGCAGTAGAAGTTAAATTAATAGATGCATTTGAAACACAATGTAAATCAATTGTTGATAAATGATTTATAGGAAATGTTCCGTAGTGACCGGTTGTGTATATAAAATTACCATAATCAACTGAAACATCTTTATTATTAATTGCTTCTGTTGTTCTTGGTTTAGCAACTGTTATTGTTGATGGAGAAATAGTTTCATACTCATATCCAAAAACATATGCTTTACCCGGAGACAAAATAACATCCATGTTTGCAGTATTGGATGTATTTGTTTGTAGTGATAGATTAAAAGGCCTAACAGTATAGTTACCTGATTCATCATATGTTCTACGAGCAAGAGTGTCTTCTAAAACAGAATAAAGTGGCAGTCTATAACTTCTTGTTTGAACACCTTCTTCAACTCTACCCAATTCAATAAATTGAGTCGTGTCTGTTGAGGTAAGTGACCTTGATGCAAGTGTCAATTCAATTTTGAATCTATCAGCACCAGGAGCTTGATAGTTTGATGCATCTTGAGCTGGGTCAAGTAAAGAAGTATCAGCAGTAGATTTAACTAAACTTTCTGTAATTTCAAAACCAATTTTTGCATTGGCAGTTGTGTTACTATACTTTGAAGTTGCAATAGTTTGTTTATCATTTTTAATGAAATATCCATCATAATAATATACACCTTCAGTAACAGAAAAAATCTGTCCTGTGCCTACGCCAGATGTGGAGATATTTGCATATGCAGGTGATGATTCATAAGTGAGAATCGTATCACCAGAAGTAAATGCAGTACCATATAATTGTTTAACTAAAAGAGTTTTTGGATCACCTGTTCCAGAATCGGCATCATAAACTTTAATGACTTCTGCTCTTTTTGTTGGTGTTTGAATATTATCAACAATTGTTGAGTCAACAAAAGTGCTGATGTTTACAGTAGCTCCACTATAAGTGGAATCTAATTTAATATAGGTACAATCTTGTAAGAATGATTGGCCACCAGTGACAACAGAACCATTTTGAAAAACATGATTACCAAATCTTTCAACTTGTTTTTGAAGAATGGATTGAGCTTGAGTTAATTCACGAGCTTGAACGGCATATCCAGGTTTGAACAATACACGAAGAAATTTCTTATCTTCATCGTAATCATCATAATATGGATTCGCATTAAAATTAGTATCGATACTCATTTATTTCCTCTAAAATCTAACCACAATTTTGATGTTTTCTGCTTGACCATCTTCTCTTTGCGTCTTTGTAATATTTTCAACATATAAAATGTCACCAGTATATGGTTTGAATTCTGGATTTGTTTTAGTAATAATAATTCTAGAAACACCAGAACTTAAACCAACTAAAGGCAATCCAATTGTTACTGTTCCTATAACTTTAGACAACTTAACTTCATTTGATGTTTGTGAATTAACATAACCATAAAATGTAGCTGTAGATGAAGAAGTTCCTTGATAAACGAATTCATCTAATGTATAACTTGCACCAGCAACCAAACCTAAATTTGTTGTTTGAGAGATTACTGAATTGGCTGTTGTTTGTGTTACGGCAGTAGTATTAGCATATTTATGCGGATTTGAGAGAAGACCATACTGCCTAAAAGAAGTATTTGAAGAAATTAATCCATTCTCAGTAGTATCTATTTCACCAATTCTTACGGCAAACATTAAATTCGATGCGTTCAGTTCATTAGCCGGATTGTAAGCATGGCCGTATTTTGGAGAAACAATAACTCTTGCTGTTGCACCAGTTCCAGAACCATAGATATACGCATTTGCTCTTGAGTAACCAGTTCCAATTGTTGTTACTGTTACCTTTGATACATTGGCATTTGCAGAGGAAACACCAGATGTTGTATTTGATAGTGTAGTTGCTGCAGCAGAACCACTTCCATCACCATCAACATAAACTCTAGTTGATATTGTTAAGTTACCTGTATTGCCGCCACCAGACGCTGTAGTTGCAGATGATAGTGTAATTACTCCTGTTGCATTTGCCGTTGCAGTAATATATGAACCAGACGGAATGCCTGTTCCAGAGACAGACATATTTGCAAGATTTGCAACAGTTGAAATCTGAAACACACTTAAAACTCTAGCAGTATTTGCAAACTGAAATGTTGTTTGGCCTGAAGTATAAGAGGCAACTACAATATTTGATGCCTCTCTGTAATTTGTTCCATTTGCAGTAACAATAATTCTTGTCAATTCACCATCAACAACGCCAGTATCATTTACATTATAATCTAATTGTGCTGTGGATGTAGGAGTCGGAATCCAACTGGTAGTTAAAAACTTATTTGATGGCTTAACATTATACATGTATTTCCACAAATACCCATCAGCAGTAGCAATATTACCATTTGAAGTTGTATAGTCGCCCGATGGTTCTATTGTCGAATTGGCCGAGGAGTTATTAGACATGCATTTGTATACATTTCTTCCTGTCGTAATAACATACATGGGACTTAATCCCTGTGTGGTGTTTGATGATAACAAAGTGTTTATATCAATTGTATCATCATAATTTCTATATTTTGAATTCGCAGTCCAAGTGACTTTTGGAATAACAAGTTCTACATCATTTGCCGTTACTTTTTTGGCGGCATATATGTTATTCCAAACATCTTTTTCTGTGCTAATCGTGTCCACAAGAGAATCTGGAGAAGACTCATTTGCATACGGAACATTATTACCAATAAAAATATAAAGAACTGGATCAGTAGTTCCTGAATTATAGACCGAATTACGCCAAATCTTTGCGTTATTGTAACTTAGTTTTTTCTTTGTAATTGATGGCATAGTGCTTATTTATATCAATATAAAGGCCGTTTGTGCATTTGCAGATGTTGTAAATGCTGAAGAAACTGCAATATTTGTATTACTTATGATACTAGAAACAGTTCTAATTATGTTATTCACAGAAACATTCGATCCAATAGTCAAAGTACCTCTTGAGTTAGACACGTTAAATTTAGTGTTTACACCAGTTATATAAATTGAACCGTTGGAAACATTTACTGTTCCGGCAATCGTGTTAGCAGAAGTTGTTGATACAGTAATTGTATTTGCATTAAAAGAGGCGTTCTCATTTAAGTCAGCATAGTTTATAAATCCAGCTGGATGCAATAGTTGTTTTAATACTTTTTTGTATTTTGTGAATTCTACGGCTGAAGAAGTTATGTATGAATAATCAACATAGTAATCTTGGCCTTGTAGTTTTCTCTCTGAGGTTGACAAAATAGAATCAGATGTTGTCCATCTTCCAGGCAAAGAAATATAAACATCTTCAATTACAGCAGATGCAGTTGCCGTACCACTACCAGAACCTGTCAAGTCTACTTGTGGAATATATTGATATCCTGTACCACCACTTACAACTTTAATTGATATGATTTGTCCTGGTTGTGTATTTCCAATAAATGGTGTAAGTGATTCACCATCGGCCATTAATGCAGAAATTTGTACATTCGCATTTACTCCAGCAGTTGATGATACAGTTATTGTTGGAAAATTATTTTGTGTATAACCTTGGCCACCAATTAAGTAGTCTCCATACTTACCAACTTTCTTACCAGTTGAAGTAGCTGTCCAATTCACATTTACATTTGCATAGGTAGTATTTGAAATTGCATTAATATATCTTGATTCATTATTGATTGTGATTCTATCACCAACTCTAATTTGTGTACCAAATTGTGTTCCTGTACCTACGATGAACGGACTGTTGTTAGTTACATTTGCCGTACCAGAAACTCTAGATGGTTGAATTTCAATTTGAGTAATTGTTCCATTTGCGTTGACTGCTTTAACTGCTGCAGCTGCACCTCTTCCATTTGTTCCCACAGGATTAGAACCAAATGTAATCTCATCACCAACTTGATATCCTGTTCCACCATTGTTGATTTTAATTCTACCTACTGACTTGAAATTTTTAATGGCAAAAGAATTACTATTTGCCGTAAACAATGGCGAGTTAGCATCTAGCGTTGGAGAAATTGCAGTCGATGTATTTGAGTATAGAACAATGACATTTGATATTGGGCCTAAACTTGTGAACGTGTAATAACTCAATGCATCAGCAATAACTGTTGAAACATTTTCACCAGCAGTAATTACTGTTGCGGGAAATCCATAATCAGCAGCAGAAATTAATGTGTTTGCATAAGTTGATATGGCATCATTAGATACAGTATAGGTATTTGCTGATGAATTTGCAAGAGCACCTGCTGTATCCACACCATCAACGGCAAGGTCAAGTGCAAACGGAGAAATACCAGAAACTGTAATATCACCATTAAGTTCAAATCCTGCACCGCCATAATTTACAACGATGCCATCAATATATCCTTCAACAATATCATCAACTTGAGCAGAAGCATCTGTTACTGCTCCACCACCAGTTACAATGACAACATCTCCTACATTATAACTTGACCCACCATTGATGACATTAATTCTATTGACGATTGAAAATGTATCAGCTCTTAAAGTTATTAAGGCATCATTATCATCAATAATTGTAGCTTGAATTTCTTCACCGCCAGAAAATGTTCCTACTAATGTTTTATCACTAATAAACAATTCAAATGGAAAACCAAGATTCAATCGGTCAGTAATAATTCTCTTTACAGATTTTTCAACAATTGCGGTTGCACCAGAAGTAACACCTGTAACTTGCCTATTTTTAAGCAAAGCAATATCAAAATTTGTATATATTACCTTAACTTCTGAATTTGCAGCCGGTGCAGTATTAAAAACTAATTTTTTAGATTCTTTACGAATAAAATAATCTGTGGTGATTGTTTTTAAAACTCCACTCACATAAACTTCTACTTCATCATTATTGACTTGTTGTGCTAAAGAAAAACTTGTGTTACCTGTTGCAGTATAAACACTTCTTATATCGGTATCAATTCTGAGAATATTATCAACTGTCCATTTACCATCAGAGGCTCTGAGAACATTATTTTTTGGATAGATTAATTCTAGTTCTTCAGAAAATAACATTCTGAATAAAAGTTTAAAAGACCCTTCTGATCCTTTAGAAAGATATATGGGTAAAACATTCTTAATTAAAAATGCTTTATCTACAGTTACATCTTTAGGTAAATATGTAGCAAACGAATTGAAAAATTGTTGTTCAAAATCTTCTATTGAATCATCAACATCTGAAAGGTTTCTTAAATCTTTTGATACTGAGATTAAATCATTTATTTGAGTCCCTTGTTTTGTTTCAAGGTATTCATAATAAGCTTCCAAAAATGTAATGAACAGAGGATATTCGTCCCGAACAAATTCGGGAACCTGACGATTAATCAGTAAAGAAACTTTGTTATCAGACATTAAATTGCAGAGAGTTCAGTTGTTATGGAAGTTGTATCAGTATCATCAATAGATATGATTGTGCTCTTTGCTGTTTTTACAATACCTTTTCCTGATTCAATAGTCAATCTAATTAATCCATCTGTAGGAACAACAGATAATATTCTCACATCATTTATGGTAATTGTTCCTGTAACATAATTGATTGTTCCGATTTGTTCATTGATTGTTTGTTTTTCTGCATTGTCATCATAATAAATTGTTCTCAGATAACCAAACTTACCATCTAACACAGCAGACCCAGCCGCACCATATCCATTACCACCAGTAATTGTAACGATGGCTCTGGTGTAGTTAATTCCTCGATTTGTTAATGCAATACTTTGTATTTTTCCGTTTACAATTACTGCTGTTGCAACAGCACCAGTACCGTCACCGGTAATTGTTATTGTTGGTGTTTCTGTATATCCAGTTCCTGCATTTGTAACTTGTATTTCAGAAATGCCGGTAAATGATTCAGGTACTTCTTCAAACAAAACAGTTTTTATTGCACCAGTAGAATCATAAATTCTAAACTCAGAAGAAGTTAATTTATTTGTTGTTGTTCCACGATTTAACGGTGCATTAAAATTAATCGTATATGTTGTTGATGCACCCAAAGTAGGTTCAAATCTTTTCTGTAAATATAATTTTGTTTCAGAACCACTAATAGCATTTAAATCAACACCATCAACACTATCTTGTAATTTTGAAAGAACAAAAGTTGCTCCAAATTTATTTAAGTTTGTATTTCTATACAAAAGTATAGCATTTCTTATTGAAGATTTTATTGCTTCAATTGTTTGAGTAGTTTTATTTTTATCATACTCAACATAATTTTCAATTAATAGGTATAGATATTCAGGATCTCGAATTATTGCATCAACAGAAACAATTGATTTTGGTTTAATAATTTCATCAATAATTCTTTGTTTTTCTGTTTCTGAAATATAATAGTTTTCTTTTGGTTTTAATGAAATGTAAACTTTACCATATGTTGGTGGATCTTCTTCTTCACCACCCCAAACAGATAATGAATCAACGCTAGGATAATTTTTCTTTAAGTATGATTCATAGTCTTTAACAGTTACCAATCTATTTTGTGTAGTATACTGTGCGGCTGCACCAAATTTAATATCATCAACAGATTCACGAACTGCACCACCAGCAGCTGCGGACACGGGAGTTATAACAAAATTTGTAATGTATTCCGATAAAGAGTCTGTAACTCCAGCAGTTGCAACAAAATTGTTTGCTTTATTTGCAGCAGTTCCGTTAGTTTTTAGAAAAGTGGTATTCACTATTGCACCATCGGGCAATGATTTACCGACTGAATCGTTGCCAAAATAAATTTGATATTTACCAGATTTATTTTCTTGTAAATAAAAAACTTCTGAATCAGAATTTACATCTAATATATCAGATACTAAATTATAAACTGTAAGTTGTGTATTTCCAGATGAAGGAGAAACTTGAACTTTTATTGTTGAAGTATCAATACTTTCTTCTGGTAAAGTAAATGTTTGTTTTGGGTTTGATGCAGAATTATGAACAAACCTATAAGTAACTAATTGACCTTCATAAATTTCCAAATTTTCAAAGAGATATGAGTTATTGGCTTTAGATACTGTAGTGTCATTTAAAACAATAAAATTGTATGGTTTGCTATCAATTTGATTTGATAGAAATCCAAAACCTGCGGGCAGAGTCAATGTTCCACTTGTTGATGTTGCTGAATTTGCTCTAAAATTAAGTGTTGCAATAGAAGCGGTTGTTGAATGAGGAACATATCCTAATGTTTTTGCATGAGAAACTACAGAGTCTCTTAATATTGCGGTATCCATGAATGATTCATTTGCAACCATATTCAGATAGTATGCATTGTAGTGTGTATTGTATGCCAAAACATCAAGCAATACAGACAAACCAGAACCTTCAAAATCATAGTCTGTAAATTCAGCCTGTTGATTTAAAAATGTTCTTAAATTTGTTTTGATTGTATCAAAATCAAGTTCGGTGACTTTTAATCTGTCTGCCATATTATCTAATTCTCTCTAAAAAGAAATTTATTGTAATTGGATTAGTATTATTGATAACAAAAAAATCAAGTGTCAATTTATACCTATTATTTTCTGGATCTGGAATAGCAATAACTTGATTTATTTGTACTCTAGGTTCAAAATTATTAATCGTTTCCTGAACGGCTCTTTCTAATTGAGCCGCAATAATTGTATCTATATTTTCAAATAAAAGATTGCGAATACTACTTCCAATTTCTGGACGAAAAGGTCTGTCATAATGATTTGTCGAAACTAAATTTTTAACAGAATTAATGATAGCATATTCATTTTTATGAATATTAACATCTTTTCGAATAGGATGAATCGTAAAATTCAAATCCAAATCTTTGAAAGTGTTTGTGGAATCTATGTTTACTTGGGCCATGTTTTATTTATCTCATCCGCCAATAACAACTGTTGCAGAACCTGTCTCAATTATGTTAGTTCCTGCACTATTAGTATCAAAGTGGCCGCCAGTTCCTGCATCTCCCGTATCAGCAGTATCACCTATACGAGCTGCGCCATTTGTACCATCATTCAAATCTATTAGTGGTGCATTAAGTTTCATATTTCCAGTGGAACGAATATTGCAAGTTCCATCTACATTCATATCAAAGTTACCTTGAACATATAATTCTGCATCACCTTGAATTGTGACTTGACATTTACCCATAATGTAAACTTTGTCATCACCCATTACAATCTGATAATTGTCTTTAGTAACTTTCTCTACCTTATCACCATTTGGAAACCATTCTTGGAAAGAACCATTTCTATGTGCCAAATGAATTCTTTCTGCTTCTGGAGTATCATCAAATTCTAATAAATGACCAGATTCAGTTTCAACAACATTGTTATAAGGATAAACTGTATTGTAAAGTGTTTCTGGTTCATCCCATGAATCACTTACAGTTTCAACTCCTGTTACAAGATTATCTTTTCGTTCTTGTATAAAAGTTTTTGTTATTGTATCGGCATCATTTCTTGCAATACGAGAAGTTGATGGTTCATCTAAAATCTTTGGATATGATTCTGCTCTATCTCTTTCTACAATTGTAATTCCAGTACCGTCAGTTTTATATGTTTTTTCTTTTGGTGTTTTCGGTGCAGAAGCTAATTCAGTTGCAGTTCTTGGATCACAAAATGCGTCTTGTGCATTGGCAGCTTTTAATGCGATACCTGGAAGAACACCCATGATAACAGGCTCTTGTGCATTTTCTCCATCAGTAAAAAATCCAACAACCATATCTCCTTCTCTTGGAGAATAAACATTAATATTATTTGTTGGAAGCATTGGCGTTGCCCAAGGCAATTCTTTTGTGGGTAAATGCATCTTATCTTCAGAGTGCCAACCAACTGCTCTAGCTTTCAATCGACCCATCTTTAGTGGATCATTTCTGTCTTCTACTATTCCAACCCACCAAATGAAACCGCTTTTACCAGCAAAGTCTTTTGATTCTTCAGTTTTTTCCATGTTATGCGTACTCTAACAATTCTTTAGTTTGTTCAGGATTACTTGTAGGAATAAATTCATTGTTTGTAGAAGTGGATGCAACTTCAATAATAGTTTCGTGTTTATCAAATCCAATAATATGTCTTGATGCAACAATCAGATATTTTCCACTAATACTTGGATCATCATTATCATCACCTTCTTCTTTTATGCCTTTAGATGGTGCTATCACGTTTACATTAAATCCTGAAGTCAATTGAAAATTTCCAGCCATTACAATTTTTATTCTTTTTGCCATTAGATTTGAAATAATAGATTTTCTTTGAAATAGATAATCTTCAATATTATCAACTTTTGAAATTGATGTTGGATCCATTTTTTTAATATATTCGCTTAATTTTTGTGCAGCACTAAAAATACTTACAGTTTTCTTTGAGTCAAATGCTCGAGTGTTCGGCACACCATCTCTATCAAAAATTTCTGAGAAATCTAAATTATCATTTGCCTTTTTCATTGTATCAGATATGTCACCAAAACTAATTTCTTTTTTTGCAATCTGTCTTGTAATTGGATCGAAACCTAAAAACTTACCTGCATTTACACCATCTCGTTGTTTCTTAAAACTATCAGACTGAGAAACAACTTCAAAGGCTCTTGCACTACCCAATTCACTAAAAGGATTATTTCCTTTAAGATTTTTTGGTTGAAAGGTGATATCTAATAAGTCATCTTGTGTTAATAGTGTGGACAAAGAGGCAAAATTATATCCAACACTATTTTGAAAAAACATGAAATTTGGTGCCTGATTAATGTCAACAGCTCTTTTTGCAATCCATTCTAATGCTTCTAATGGTCTTAAATTTGGAATAGGAAAATCTCTGAGCCCACAAGATTCTTCATAAACTCCACCTAATTCACCAGCAGGAATTTTTAAATAATTTTCCATTATTTTTTGAACTGCATATGAATAGGTACCATTATAATTTTGATTTATTCTTTGTCTATCTGAATAAGTTAATTCATCTGAGGCAAAATGCAAAAGATATGTTTCACTAGAAGTTTTTCCAGCAGTTCTTTCGCCTTGTTTTATAATCCTAAAAGCTTTCTTAAAACTTGCAATATCAGAGTTACTATCTTTTGAAATATCTATTAACAATGATTCCGAACCATCAAAAAATAATTTACCAGAAAGACCTATTGCATCTTTAATCAACACACTACCATTCATTACAGGCAAAAATATTGAATCAAAAATATTGATTTCTTCAAATATTGAAGTTATATCAATCTTTCCAGCTTTTGTTACAACAACTAATTCATTAACAGAAAATTGTGTTGATTGCCCTATTTGGATTTCTTGGTCACTCATGACTTAATTACTTTCTTAAATTCTTTTTCAACAATAGAAACAAAATCATTTTTTAATAATTTAATATCTCTTTTAGCTTCATTAACTTCCATTTCATAATCATAGTATGTTTGTTTTTCTTTTGTTATTGTTTGAACTGTTGTTGTGCCATCAGCAAGTGTATATGTAGCTGATGATGTGGCAACATTTGCATAGGTGTTAGCATCAAGTTCAATTTTTTCTTCTATCGTTGTTCCTTGTGGAGTTGTATCTGTTGTAGTCCTTTTAACAATTTTATAATATGCTTGAACATTATTGGTACTCATTGCCCATGCAAGACCAGTTTGTACGGTTGTATTTGCAGCACCATTTGCAGTATATTTTGTATCAACAAATTTAATAAATGAATCATATTTAAGTGGCCAATCAAATTGTGGATCAATAATGTCATTGAACAATAAAACAACCCAATGTCTCTCTGGATTTTTATAATATTTGTATGCAATTATTTCTGGTGTATCCGAATCTTGTATTGAGTATGTGTAAAAAGCGGAAGAATTCTCTTTAAGCTTAGATTCAAATGCAAATCTGGCTATAACATTCGTTACAGTATCTAAACTAGAAGTTTTGTTATTTGCCGAATAAAGTGTTTTTGGAAAGTAATTAAAATATTTTGCCATAAATTTTTAAGATCCTTGGTGTTTTTTAATAATCAAGCAAATCCACCATCTCCGCCTCTATATTCCATAGGACCTAAATTAGCACTTGATCCAGAATTGAAATCTGCTTTTGTAAGGAATGTAGTTTCTTTAAATGATAATGTTAATTGTATTGCAACTGGCATACCTGTTCTTCCTAAAGCTGGTTTATTTTCTCCAGGAACTTCATATGCACTAAATCCATTTGGTGCATAATTAACCTGCATACTTTGAAGAACACATCCTTCAGCAATTGGTGGTATGTTTGGATTTTCAGCACCAGCATAATAAAATTTAATATCAAATTCTGATGGTGGGATTAAATATAAACTTAAATCCGCCAATTCCGGTGCTTGATGAAATCTTAGTCTCTCAATAATTCTTTGAGCTTCTAACGCTTCTCTTTCATCTCTTGGATAAAAAGTGAAAGCAAAGTCAAATGTTCTAAAGTCTGGTGCTGAATAAACTAGTTCAAGCATGGGATTATTGACTTTGCCTGTCACAGCAGTAAATCCTAGTTGAGCACTTTTCTCACTTCCCAAAAATTTACCCGCTAATTTACTGGCACCTTCACCAAGCTTAGTCGCTGCAGCATTGCCGGCGGTTTTAAGAGTAGAAGACCCACCCTCTTTGTCTAATTGTTCTGCGGCTGCCTTTCCAGCAGTTGCAATTTTACCAAGCATTTCCCCACCTATACTCGGAGTATCAAATCCTTGTGAATAGTCATAATTTAAAGTATCGGGCATATACAAAGCAATAGCATCTGTTGTTAATCTGGTTGTTCTAAGAAATCCACTGCTACCTCCAGTTATTTTTTTAATTGAAGTGTCTATAAATGCCGTAGTCTCTTGTTGTGATCCCGTCATTGAAACACTAGTTTTGGCAAATAAATTATTGAGACTAGCAACTGCTCCTCCTGCAGCACCACTAATGGCAGATGTGATACCACTTAATGCGCCATTTGTAGATGTGTTAATTTGATTTAATCCGCTATTGATTTTACCGAGAATTTCTGTGCCAAAATTTTTAGACATGTTCTGTACAGAAGATGTAGCAGAACTTAATGCACCTCTTATTTGTTGTTCTGCACCGGCTTGAAGTGACGCACTAGATTTTTGAAAAGCATCATTACCACCTGATAATTCGGACCCACCCAATTTTGATGCTTTTTGTTTTCTAATATAGATAACTATGTAATGTGCTTTATCGGCATTACCAACATCTAATGGATATCTAAGAGTGGTTGTTTTAAATTCGTTGCCAACTAAAGCGGCTAAAGGTCCCCTTCTTTCGGAAACTCCTTTTGAGAAAGTTATATCTGAAAATCCAAAAAGTGCCATGATTGTCCTATAAGAGTTATAGATAGTATTTATGTCATATAAAGGAATGTTTCGTCCTAAAAACCCAAAGAAGTACAACGGCAATGCAGAAAAGATTGTATACCGTTCCACATGGGAAATTAGAGTTATGAAATGGTTAGATGACAACCCAAATGTTATCTGGTGGGCATCGGAAGAATTGCCGATACCTTATAAATCTCCTATCGACCAAAGAGTGCATCGTTATTTTCCAGACTTCATCGTTAGAATCAAACGGAAAGATGGTCAGGAGATGACGATGGTGCTGGAAGTAAAGCCAGAGTCACAAACAAAACAACCAATCCGAAGACGTAAAACGGCACGGTTTATCCAAGAATCCGCAACATATGCCATCAATCAAGAAAAATGGCGAGCAGCTGACTTATTCTGTAAAGAACATGGATGGCAATTTAAAGTGCTTACTGAAAAAGACTTAGGCATTTGAGATAAATAGATAATGGCAAAATTAATTGATAGAATCAAAACATCACTTTCAAAAGAAGGTCTAACTCCTAGAACCAATGCATCTAGAGCATGGTTACGGGCAAAAGTCAAAGACTTAAAACCAACTTCAGATGGGTTGATGACCGACAGGCAAAGACTTAAAAATAAATCTATGATTGGAAGAATGTACTTCTATTTCTATGACCCAAAGACAAAAGACTCAATGCCTTATTATGATAGGTTTCCTTTAGTGATTCCTATTGAGCGATATAACGATGGATTCTTAGGACTAAACTTACACTACATTCATCCAAAAAACAGAATGGTTTTGTTGGACAAATTAAGTGATACTATTTCTAATGATACTTATGATGAAAACACTAAATTAAAAATTAACTACAGATATTTGGCGGCCGCATCAAAAGTGTTTGAGGCAACTCCTTGTATCAAAAGATATTTATTTACTCAAATAGAATCTCGATTTTTAGAAATCACTGCTGATGAATGGGACATTGCTGCATTGTTACCTGTAGAATCATTTGTTGGTGCAAGTACAAGTAAAGTTTACGCAGACTCAAGGAAAAAATTCTAATGTCATTTTCACCAAATTTATTTTTATCTAACATTAGAGCAAAAGATGGACTTGCAAAACCTTCTCGTTTTGAAGTTGTTCTTCCCATACCGCCATATATCAATCAATTTGTTGGAAACTCAATATTAGAAAAGATATTAAATTTTCCAAATTCTGTTTTTGCTGATGTGAGTAGTGCCATTAATAAAGCTATATCAGGAAATAATATTGGTGATACAGGCGACCAACAATCAAGAACTTCTAACGCATCGTTATCTAGGTACCTTGCTTTACAATGTGAGTCAGCTGAATTTCCAGGAAGAACATTTCAAACAGCAGATGTGAAAATTTATGGACCAACTTTTAAAGTACCATACCAATCAATGTATGGTGATACTAATTTAACTTTTTTATGCACCAATGAATTCTATGAAAGAAAATTATTTGACCGTTGGATGGAAGCGATTCATCCTAATGATACAAATAATTTAAGATTTCCAAAAGGTGATAAATCAAGATATATGACAAATATTAAAATTATTCAATATGATGATTTTATTAAAAAAATTCATGCAGTAGAACTGATAGATGCATTTCCAATTGGAGTTGCATCACAAGCTTTGAGTTGGAGTGAAGACGGATTTCATAGACTTTCAATTCAATTTGCCTATCAGAGATACAAAACAGTCTATGATGGGTCCTATGATTTGGGTGCAGCTGCAGCCTCATTATTTGGGGCCGCAGGCGCAAGATTGCTTCCTTTTGGAAAAGCACTTCGAGCATTTTAATTTTTTTTTATTAACAAAGCGAAAGCGAGGATATAATGTTACCTAAACTAGACGTACCGGTATACGAAGTAAAACTAATTTCAACTGACAAAACAATTAGGTTTAGACCATTTTTGGTCAAAGAACAAAAATTGTTTTTAATGGCATCTGAATCAGATGACCAAAAAGAAACAGTTAATGTTATTAGACAAGTATTGAAAAATTGTATTTTAGATGAAATAGATGTTGACAATTTATCAACATTTGATTTGGAGTTCTTGTTTATGAATTTGAGAGCGAGATCCGTTGGTGAGATTGTTGATTTAAAATATAAATGTAATAACACTCTCAAAGATGAAAATGGAGAAGATAAAAAATGTACAGGGTCTGTTGAGTTCAATTTAAATCTACTCGAAATTCAACCAACAAAGAATCCAGAACACAACACCAAAATTCAACTAACTGAGAATCTTGGCATATGTTTAAAGTATCCTACATTTGAAATGATTCAGAAGTATGAAACTATGAATGAAAATGATGTTATGTTAAATGTTTTGATAGATTGTGTGGACTACATTTATGATAAAGAACAAATCTACTATGCAAAAGATTCAACGAAGGAAGAAATAATAGAATTTATTGATGGTTTGCAACAATCACACTTAGAAAAAATTAAAATTTTCTTTGACACAATGCCTGAAATTAAAAAAGATGTTCATTTCAAATGTCCGAAATGCGATTATGAAGAAGACATTGAAATTAAGGGCATGCAAAATTTTTTCGTCTAATATTTCGTTATGATACATTAGGTAACTTTTATCAGACGAACTTTGCGTTGATGCAACATCACAAGTATAGTTTGACTGAGCTTGAAAACATGTTGCCTTGGGAGAGAAACATTTACTTGAATCTTTTGATTACATATTTGGAAGAAGAAAAACAAAGAATAGAACTACAAAAACAAAGTAGAAGAAGATAATTAATGGCCACAAAAACTACACTCGCAGACACCTTAGCAAAAGAGTTGGGTTATAAGGATGCTAGAGCCCTCAAAGACCAAATAAAAAGGTCTGGTGGAGGTGATTTTGCATCAAATGTTAAAGGTCGTTTAGAATCTGGTGCTGGGTTCGGAGAATCTTTTAAAGAAAGCATTAAAGATAAGATATCAGATGTAAAAGAAACCTTTTCAAAAAAAGGTTTAAAGAAACTTGGTAAAAATGCTTATAACTCATTTTTTGGTGGTGATGATATATTTTCTTCTTACATGCGAGGAAGACTAAACAAAGGTAAAGATTCAAAACTTGAAAGTAGTGAATCTCCTGGATCTAGTCCAACAATCGAAGGCGGAGGCGAAGGTGGATTAGGTTCAGAAGGAGTTGCAGTACTAAATGTAATTGCTAAAAATTGTATGTCGATACCTGGTATTGCCAAAGACATGAATGTGTTAAGGCAAAATCTTATCAAGTTAGTTAAGTTGCAGCCATTTAGTAAAGGTAAAGCAATAACAAAGGCTGATGACGAATTCAAAACGGCAGATGAACGAGAGCAAATGCTCGAGGATCAAAAAGCAAAAGAACAGTCAAAGGCACCAACTTCAGGTAATGCGAAACCAGAAAAGAAAGAAGAAGGTGGATTTTTAAGTGGCATATTAGATAAAGTAATAGGATTTTTTACTGGATCTTTTACGTCTGCATTATCTGCATTGTTTTCTCCAGGAACAATTTTAAAAGCATTAGGTAAAATATTTGTTATTGGTGCAATTGTTGGATCGTTAATTAATGGAATCATAGATGGGTTTCGTAAATGGCAAGAGACTGGTAGTTTAAAAGAAGCACTTATCGCAGGTCTAGGTGGTGTATTAGATTTTCTAACATTCGGTTTATTTGGTGCAGAGGAGTTGAAAAAGGCATTTGATTTTGTAGGTAAATTTGTTGGGCCAATTGTTGATAGTATATCAGAAACTTTTGATAGTTTGAAAATGTGGGCAGTAAATAATATTGGAATTCCAAAAATCACATTAGGTAGTTTTAAGAATCCACTTACCGGTACGGTATATGAGTTACCTTCAATCGGTCCATATTATCCATTCAAAAAAGATACATCAAGTTCAGCACCAGAAAAATCTGAGGTAAAAACAACTAAACCAACTGATGATAAAAAAGCACCAGAGACCGATCCATCTAAAACTTCACCGACTAATGAACCTAAATCCGATTCTCCACCACAGAATACAAGTCCAACAGCCGTTGAAAAGAAAGATGGCCAAGAATTAAAACTTCCTCAAGGAGTTACATATAATGTCGGCATGTTTAATTATAAGGGTGTTAATTTTACTGCTGAAAAACAAGATGAGTTGGATAAACAAGTAAAAGCAATTGACAACAAAAAAGTAGTTGAATATCAGGGTGTTGGACCATCAGGACCAGCAACAGTAACATTTGACGGCACAACAGGACAAAAATCATTTGCACAACCGAAACCAGAAGAATCACAAGTATCTGGTAGTTCAACAACACCACCGGCTGCTAGTGTTGCAAGTGCTGGAGGTGCCGGTGGTGCCGGTGGTGGAGGCGGTGGAGGCGGTGGAGGCGGTGGAGGAGGTGCCGGAGGTGGCGGAGGTGGTGGTGAAGGTGGTGCATCTGCAACACAAACTGCGCCTAGTGGTTCCAATATAAATGAAATGTCTTCTGATGTAGCCGAAGGTCAAAGATTAGATTCTGCAGCTGATGCAGGAACTACAGTTAATGCACCAACAACAAATAATTCATCTGGTCAAATTGGCAAAGATGCACCTTCACAAATTGCAGATGTATATAATCGTGAGTTTATTGAATCATATTCATTCGTTGGGTAAAAATGTTACCTAATTCACTCACCGACTCAATCAAGAGTAAAGTTTTAGAAGTTTCTGGTGAAAAACTAAAATCTGATAAAATTACACCTGAAATTGCAATACTTAATATTGTTGCAAAAAACTTTCTATTATTTCCAAGTATAGCAAGAGATGTAAATGTTGCAAAACAAAACATGCAAATTCTTGTTAAACTTGCCGGTGGTAGACCATCAAAATCTAAACCATCAAAATCAGCAGACAATGATAGTGCAGAAAAAGAAAACAAAGATAAAAAAAGTCCAACACCAGAAAAAGAAGATGGTAACGGACTTGGAAAAATTGGTAAAAAGTTTTTAGATAAAATAAAAAAATCTAAAACATTTAGAAAATTAAAAATTGGATTTAAAAAAGGATTAAGAAAATTAAAAAAATCTTTCAAAGAGATATCAAAAATTATTATCAAGTTTGCTAAAAAAATATTTACTGTAAAAAATATAACAAAGACATTATTTAATTTTCTTAAAGTTGCAGGCCCTATAGGATTAATCATTAGTATTGTTGGGTCAATTGGAACAGGTTTTTATGATGCATTTAAAGAATATCAAGAATCTGGAGATATATTTGAGTCGATAAAAGCCGGTATTGGAGGCATGTTAGAATTTTTGACTTTTGGATTATTCGGCAAGAAAGAAATAGATAAATTATCTGAAGTTATTCCTGAATTGTGGAAAGACTTTACTAAAGCATTTTTTGATTTTAAAGAATCCGCAATTAAATTTGTATCTGAAAAATTTACAATGATTTTGGATTTTTTCAATCCAAAAGAAAAAATGATGCCAGATACGAAAGAAGTTCCTACTGAAAAAACAGACAAATTAAAAGACTTTGAGAAAAGAGAAAAAGAAGCTCAAGATAACATTCAAGCTTTACGATTAATTAAATCTGAGTTAGAAAATGATTTAACAAATTTAGAAAGACAAAATAATAGGTTAGATAATCAAATATCTTCCTATGAATCTAGGAAAACTTCTACATCACCAGAACCATCAAGACCTAGTGAAAAAGTTGAACCAGCTGCACCGCCAGTGGCAAAACCTTCAGCTGCACCTGCGGCACCAACAGCTGCACCATCCGCAGATAAAAAACCAGAAAAAATTTCAGGTGTAGCAACAGAAGGCATGACAGGTAAAGCAAAAGAAGTTGGCAAAGCTATAGAAGAAGCTGGAATAACAAGTCCATCAGCAATTCAAGCATTAGTAGCAACTGCTGCAAAAGAATCCGGTCTTGATCCAAAATCAAAAGAAATTGGTGCCAAAGGTTGGCTCAATACTTTAAGTGGAAGAGGATTATCTTACATTTATAATAAATTTCCACAACTTGGTCCCAACGGTAGAGTCGCAAAATCGTTAGCAATGCCTAGTGGTGTTCCTGCTGATTATTTACAATCTGCTTGGTCTAAAGGAGATGAAGCATTTTTTGAAATGGTGTATGGTGGGAGTGGAACAAATCCTCAACCTGGAGATGGTTATAAATTTAGAGGTAGAGGTTTTATACAGATTACTGGCAGAAATGTTTATAAAAATGTTGGTAAAGCAGTAGGAGAAAATTTCGAATCCAGTCCAGATGCAGTATCTTCAGATTTTGGTGCAGCCGCAAAGGCTATGGTTGGTTATATTGTAAATTCTGTTGGCCAAGGCAACAGTAAAAAAGGATTTGATTTTTTAAATTCTTTGACAGATTTCAAAACAGCTTTGAAGGTTATAATAGGTAATGTGGCTATGGGCGGTTTAGGCTCTAACATGGAAAAAATTGAAGCCGCTTATACAACATCTAAACTTGCCGACACTAATGTGGGTCAATTAAACGCAGCTGCTAAATATGAAAATATTGCCCAAGCATCTACTGAAGTATCTAAAGGTCAAAGAGAACAATTGAAACCAACTGATGCAAATGTTATTAATATAGATAAAACTAATAACAAAACGGTTGCAAGTAATCAAACAACAGTAGTGGATAAAAATAAAGGTAAATCTGTAGACACATTAATGGCTAGAGCAGCATAAAATGAATTTAGAAATAATTAAAGATTCTATTCAAAAAAAGTTATTAGGAAAATCAGAGAAGATGGTTGGGTCTCCTGAGCCAGAAATCAAGCCAGATTCATCAATGAGGTCAAACTTTCTTAAACCATTAAATGAATTTGCAAAGAGTATGGTTTCTTTGCCTGGTTTAGCTAAAGATTTAAATATTGCAAAACGGAATCTTGGTGCATTAATTAAACTCAAAGGTGGAAAACCAACTAGTAAAGCTGATATGTTCTTTTTGAAAGCTGATGAAAGAGAAGCTAAATTTGAAGTTGACATGGCGAATCAAATAAGCAAAGATGAAGCTTCAAAAACACCAACAACAGAAAAAGCGGAAGAACCACAAGATCCATTACAAAAAATAATGACAAGTTTATTGGGTGTATTTGGTTTAGGTGCTTTAGGTAAGTATTTTTCAATTTCTAAAATATTAAAATCTTTAAAGATTATTGGAATCACATTTTTAATTACAACTATTGCAAGTGGAATTTATCAAGCTTATAAAGAATTTACAAAGACTGGTGATATTCTTGCTAGTGTGAAAGCTGGATTTGTTGAGTTCATAGATTTTGTAACGATGGGTATTTTTGGGAAAAAGAATATTGGTAAATTATTTGATGATGTAATTAATTTTTTAGTTCCTATTGCCGAAACTGTAGGTAATTTTATTGACGGTATAGGAAAGTTTTTTAGTAAAAAATTTGAACAATTTAAAAGATTTTTTGGACTTAAAGAAGAAAAACAATCTGAACCTAAAACAGAAGAGGCTAGAAAATCATATATTGAAACTCTCAATGAGGACATTAATTTTCTAAAAGAAAAAAGAGATTCATTAAACTCTATAGTAGAAAAAAAATCTGAAAAATTAAAAACTTTACAAGAAGAAGAAAGACGTAAGCGTATTGAAGAGGCAAAAGCATCTGCACAAAAAGTAAAAGATGCCGTTAAAAATGTTGGTTCTAAAATATTAAATGTTGTATCACCACCAACTAAAACAGAAGCACCTGCGCCAGCGCCATCAGCAGCACCTGCGCCAGCGCCATCAGCAGCACCTGCGGCCGCATCAACACCTGCGCCAGCACCATCAGCACCATCAGCATCACCAGATAAAAAACCAACATCTGGTGGATTAAAATCTTTAGTAACATTAGAAACTTCTAATGTAGATTTATCTATTAGCTCAACACTAGAAGAACGACTTCTTAAATTGGCGCAATCCTTTAAAGAAGTTATGAATAAAAATATTCAAGTTAACTCTGGCTATAGAACTGGTGAATATCAGAAAAAATTATTTTTAGATTTAGACTCCTCAAAAAATAAAGGTTATAATCCTTTAGTTAAATCTTCTGGTGGTTTTGAACAGTTGACGGGCCAAAAACAAGATGATATACTTGCAAAAGTAAGAAAGGGTATCGCAAGGCCAAGTGCTAAAGCTTTACCAGAAGGAATTACAATCGACAAATATGGGGATCAGCCTGGAGTTGTTATTGGTAAAAAAAATATACCAGGTGGCAACCCTCCAAATAGCCACGAATCGGGTACTGCTGTAGATATAGCAACAGCAGATTTAGAAGATCCAAAATTTCAAGCGAAAGTAGGTAATATTGATGATTATTTACCAAAAATTGGTTTGTGGAGAGCGCTGCATGAGAAAGTAAATCCAAAAACACCAAAACATGAAACATGGCACGTTGAACTTTTTGGAAATATTGGTGCACCAGATTCAACTGGTAAACAAATTGAATCGGCCTCTAAAGAAGTGGGTGCTGGTCAAAGAGAACAAGAAAAGAGACAAACACCAACTGTTATTAATGCTGGCACCACAAACAATAATACTCATGTGGTAAATAAACATAGAGTAGAAACACAACCAGCATAAAAAACCCCGCACTAGGCGGGGTTCAAACAAAATCTTATTTGTTTATTGTGCAAGCGACTTGAAGTAATCCAAATCTTCATCTTCTGTAACTGGTTTATCAATCACAGAAATATCATCATCATTAAACTTGCTTACTACGGCAGTATCAGCCTTAGTTACAGGTGCGATACCTTCAAAACCTAGAACTTTTTCAAGGCGGGTCTTGAGTTGGTCATAAGGTTTGAATTGTTTCTTCTCTGTAAAATCTTTCAGAGAATATTCTTTCTTCCACAGTTCTTCAAGTTTAGTATCATCACCATCAAGTAATGCAGACTTAGCAGCAAATTCTGATTTATCATAATTGCGATAGCCTTCAACATTACGAATCTTCAACTTGAAGTTAGCACCTTCCCATAAATCAAATGGGTTAACAGGTGTCTCATCTGCAAACTCAGGATTCATTGCTTCAGTAATCTTATCAAAGATTTTCTTACCGAATTTGTATAAACGAATTTCACCTTCGTTGGATGAATTACTTGGGTCTGATACGACCAGAATGTTTGCAACGTAAGTCAACTTGCGTTTTTGTTTACGAGCAATTTCTTTATTGGCTTCGATGCCAGAATTCCATAGTGTATTGTTATGTTCACAAACTGGACACTTCTCATTAAGAGTTGTGAGACAGTTATCAATGAACCAACCACCAGGTCCTTGAAAACCATGACTGAATGTGCGAACCCATGGAAGAGCATCGTCACCATCAACCGCAGGAGCAGGTAGAAAACGAATAACGGCCATGCCATTACCTGCCTTATCTACTTCTGGTTGCCAGAAACGTGTGTCATCTTTGGATCCTGCCTCAGCAGGTTGAGAGGTTGCTTCAATCGCTTTTGTAAGTGTTTTGATATCACTACGATTGCGCTTAAGATTAGCAAATGAACTCATATGTATTTTCCTTGTATAAATTGTATGTTAATATATTTTCTTATCCACATTATGCATTATATCAGATTATATATGTCTTCTGTAACCAGAGATTTCAGTTTCAACAAAGTGTTACCGACCTCTTTATGCAGAATACCTATACCACCTGCCGCATTGAATGATTGAATTACATCAGGTGTATCATCAATAAGGATTGTGTCTGGTTTTGCATATTCGGATTTTGTTTTCCGACTTGCAACGACATTCGCCTTAAAAATAATTCCTTTAGAATCCAACCATACTTGCTTCTGCTTTGCTACTTCTGCATGGTGTTTTTGTCCACCAGAAGAAGTTAGCATTTCTACTTCAATCCCATGTTCGTTATGTAGAAAACAAACATAAGTCAGTAGTTCTTTACCACCGGGCCACCAGTCTAAAGTTTCAAACTGATAATTTAGAATGAAATCGTCCCAATGTATATTAAAGTCTTTTCGGTCACGCATTGAACCGGGTAACTCATTGTATCTCTCAAAATAACGGCGTTCAAAATTACAAAGAACACCATCCATATCCAAATAAATCTTAGAGATTTTCATTCAACACCTTTTTCAAAATCAACTTGTATTTTACACTATCTTGTGGTAGAAAAGAGGTATACTTGATACACTTTCGCCTAACTTCTGGCCATCGAATAGTATCATTGATTTTACTTGTCCACATAGGAAAGAATCCAAGAATCTGATTAAGTAGGCACAATGATTCAACTTGTATTTCTTTTCTCAGAGTCTTGGTTAGTAGTACCGGGTAATCACCATCAGTCTTTAATACTTCATTAGGATTAAGTATACAGTCCTCGAAAATAAGTATACAGTCATTTTCAAAAGTGTATGATAGTGATTGAATTACCTTTTGTCTTTTACGAAAATTCATATCAGCCTCTTCTTGCAACAAAGGTCCTACCCATGACCTTTCATCTTCTATAAAATTAGCAACAATAAAATTAATTAAATCTTCTTTGTTGGTATACTTGCGAGATAATTTATAGAAGTGATATTTGTCTTTACGATTTTCAAATGCAGTAACACTAATATTAGTCTTGCCACCATATTTGAAGTAATCATATGAGTCTGTTGTGAAGTGAAGTTTTAGAGCCTGATAGAGTCCAAATGCTTCATATCCTGATATCATATTGGTAACCGAGCACCCTTTTCTTTTAACATGTTATTATCTAATGCCACATTTTCAATCTTTGATTTTAGATTAGAATTAATTAATGTAGCCGCCACTTCAATTTCAAGTCCAGTTACTTTGCAATACTCAACAATCGCTTCGATGTAATTGTATTTTGTATTTGCAACGAATTCTTCTATGGACTTGGCAAATTTTGCCATCTCATCTTTAGTTGGCATCATTTCCTTTTGGACAATTATTGTCCCAACATTTGTTGTTCTTCATTGTCTCATTATCAATTTTGCATACAGGACAAATGTTTGTAACTGATTCAACAGTCATAGGTCCTTTTTGCAATTCTTTTACTGTCCATTGCATTGCAACAGATGGTGACACACCATGCCATGGTTCTTCTTTAGGACCTTCAGATGGTCTTTCTTTAGGAAATGGCCATTCACAATCATCTATTAGAGTTTGAGTCCATTCATCTAATTTCTCATCCTCATCTACCGCAGGTTCAAATTTAGGTGTGGTATATTCATCTTCTTCATCTACAAAGTCTAAAATACCTGTTGGATGAAAACCTGAACCACGGAGAAACATTTCAAAATGTTCTAAGATATCTGGAAGAGAATCTGCACTAAATTCAACTGTAGTCTCTGCATTATGTCCAGAGATATCATCTATTTGTTTAAAAATATATTTCATTTTATAATCGTTTCATAAAGAGTTTCAAATTGGTCTTGCACAGCAACTTCTTCATCATAGTTCTGTTTGAAATAGACCTTCGCCATTTTTGCAACTATCTTTTTAGGTAACTGCAATTCTTTACTAATATCCGTAATTGCTTCACGGATATATTCTTGTTCACCTTGTGCCCGTGCCATTGAATCAGACACCTCACGGATAACCTTCAGCAACTTTTCACGGTCTGCTGGGTTTGAAATTTGATTAACACTCACTTGCTGAATAGCCATAATATACTCCTAAAATTATTTCTTGGTTGTAGCGGCGTATGTTATACAGATTGGATTAGAATTTGTTTCATATGCACACTTCACGGATAATGGGTCAACACCTTTGGCAATTGCAGCCTCGATGTTTCTCGCCATGTTGTTTCTATCATTAGTATTATACACGATTCCGCCAATTATTGCGGTAGTTAATACGATTACTACCGATATACAGATAGTGATTAGGTCTTTATTCATATCAAATGATTCCTTTTGTTCGGTCAATTTGGTCGATTTTGCTCTTGTAGAAAATATGTCTGCCAATTTGTTTCTCCTTTTGTAGTCTTGTCCATTTGGGGTTTACATAATCAGCATGATAATAGGTTGCCCCATTAGTCACATCATCCATTCTTTCAAAATTTAAAAATACATTCGTTGACAACTGTAAGATATCATTATACAATGAAGTCTCTTTGATTGTCAAGCGCCTAGAGGTAAATGTGCTGTCACAATACCATGAAAATTGGCAGGTACCTTTTGTTTTTTGTTGTACCACATCGCAGATATTGTCGGCATAACCGGATTGAACTCTATTCAAAGTGACAAAGGCAACTGCTTTTTTGCCGTCTAGTGGTTCGTGTGCGGCTTCAAAATAAATGTTTTCAGCTAAACAAGTTACTTGTATTTTAGCATCAGCGGTTAAATTGTTGTATGTTGATTTAATCGGTAAAATATTATATGTGTCTACATTTGCACATGATAATATTAAAATAATCGTTGAAAAAAATAAACTTAAAAGTATAGGTTTACTTCGCATTTTTCTCCTTGTGTGTGTTAAAAGTGGGACGCAAAGTCCCACTACCCTCAATTAAGAAGTTTTCTTAATAGTAACTTTTGGTGTTTCTGGTGCAGAAATATTAGACACGAAACCATTTAAGGTTTGAGCCTTGGATATAATATCTGCTTCTGAGGGGATTGATGGCAATCCTGGATGTTCAGGTGGGTCTTCACCTTTACTTCTTGCCGATTCACATTGCATGTTCCAGTTATTGGAAATGCGGTCACGTTGACCATTATATTCATCATATAACATATCTCTTGCCATTTTTAAAAGCTCGAGACGGATTTCAAATGGTGTCATATTTGACATAGTTTTCTCCTTGTGTGTGTTATACTACCTTGTGTGTGTTGTGGTAGTATATCTATTTATAATAAATTAATCCCAAAGGTTTTCATAGTAGCGACCAAACAAACGGAATCCATTTGTGATTCGTTTTTGTACTTCTCTCATGCCTTCATAATCACATTTGTATGTATCATTTGGACCCTTTTCAAAGTTGTACAATGTTGGTTTACCTTCTGTATCCCATGCACATGGTACACTTTTCATATCATGTTCACCTGAACTGAATTTCTCTTGCCATGTATCATCAGCCTTACATTCAAAAGCAAAAATCATTTCATTCAACACATAGTCCCACCGAGCGAAATGATGACCATCAGTATCATATTCATCTTTAGCTGGTGAAGTCCAAGATTGTAATTCCATTGGTACGTCTTCATCATCAACATGAGGTGCACCATGTTTCTCAGCATTCAACTGTTTCAACATAGGCAGAATGATATCAGCCAATGTATGATCCATTGACCATGTATCATAACGGTCAATCTTTACATAATCAATTTTTGGATGAATGAAATCCATAACAGCTTGATATGCCTTAGAAAAAGGTTGCAAGCGGTCAGCCCATTTCTCAATCAATGGCTCATCATAATCAATCTCACGCCAAAAGAATACTTTCTCCAGTATTATATACGGAGAAATCCAATGATGGCGGTAATTCGACTTATAAACTTTCACATGCTCTCCAATATAAAGATAGGAGTTTTTATTGAGAACTCACTAAACTCAGGACATTAAAACGAGTATTTCAATCCGGCAGAAATTTGATTGCCATCAAATGCGTTAACATTTTTCTGACCTTGTTGGCGGCGCCAATCAATCGTTGCAGCCAAATTCTTGGCAACAGGAACAGAACCACCAAGACCAGCAGTAACGGCATAACCATCAGCACCAGTTTGATTCATCAAATATGCTACACCACCTTTAAGAGCAACTGTAACAGGTCCGACTTTTGTAACATCCTGTGAACCAACTAAGCTATAGCGGTCTTGGTCATTTCCACCTTGGATGAAACGATTGTAACCGGCTTCAACTCCAAAGGCACCAAATTTTGTGCCCAAAGTAACACCATAACCTGTGCGGTCGGCACTACCAGAATAATCCCGTGTACCATTTACACCAACTTCAATTGCTGATGCAGATAAAGCCAAAGTGGCCAATGTTGCAAATAAAACTTTTTTCAAAATAAACTCCTTGTTGTTAATAGTGGTTAGTT
>Ga0209401_1000252_pt1 | contig 36714 bp, 36 predicted proteins | sample M_140807_MF_Meta_FD_187318 | JGI IMG/M metagenome (GOLD analysis project Ga0209401, IMG submission 187318) | Freshwater microbial communities from Lake Montjoie, Canada to study carbon cycling - M_140807_MF_MetaG (SPAdes) (version 2) | ecosystem: Environmental > Aquatic > Freshwater > Lake... | reverse complement strand
ACCTTCTTGCAGCACTTACCGCATTAGTTGATTAATCGCCCGCGCAGCTAAATAACCACTTTTCATCGCACCTTGCTGGGAAGGTGTTGCCATGTGATCTCCAGCGACATAAATACCCTCTGATATCTCTAAATTTTTAGATTTACTCTGTCCTGGCAAATGTGCCGGCAGTGCTTGTTTGATCTCATAATTAGCAACATACTGCCATTGCTGAGTATTCACCTGCCAAATATCGGCTAACTCTTTTCTAAATACACTTTCTGTTATTGGAGAAAGTGATGTCGCACTAATTAAGTGCTGGCCTGCTGGAGCATATTTTGCTGACACCTGACTAATCACAATCGAATTTACTAACTTTGAATTTGATGAGATAACTAGATTTTTACCATCCATCGGAAGCTCTGAGGTAGCAAAGTATGCAGTGGTTGATTCAAACATTTTAGGAAGTGCGCTGCCGGTAACTAACTGTGCGGCAGTAGTTGGATCAGTAGCCACAACTACATACTTAGCGCTGTATTGCCCAGCATTTGTTACAACTTTTCCCTTTGTGATCATCTCAACTCGTTCATTTAATTGCAGATTCTTTAGTGCTGATGCCAAGGCTTGAGAGAACTGGCCAACTCCCCCAGCAGGTATGCCAGGTAGAGATTTAATGAAGCTACGCAAAATTTCCTGCGCAACATCTGCAGCAATGATTTTGGGATCACTTAGAAATACACCGGTTAAAAAGGGTTTTAATACTCGCTCATAAAGTGTTGGAAATGAGGTGGTGTAATCGCCAAAACTCTTTTGATTACTTGCCTTTGGATTGGCTAAAAATCTAAGTAAGTTCACCTTTTCACTTATTGAACCAAATTGGGAAGAAAATGTTGCAAATGAGTACCCAACTTTTCTTTTGTAGTCAGCTAATCTAATTTGGCCTGAAATATATTTAAAGTCTAAATTCTTTAGCACTCCACTTTTTACAACCTCTGGGTATTTTGGGTTAATAACTTGAAAGCCGTGGTCACAAATAAATCCATCAATGAAATCACTTTTAACTCGGCCACCAACAGCATCTGAGGCTTCAAGAAGTAAGACAGATCTGTCAGATTTTTCTAGTTCTCGCACAGCACTTAAGCCAGCTAAACCTGCGCCAACTACTATGCAATCAAAACTCATTCTTATCTAAAGGAAATCTCTCTAGCTTGATCAATAATTTTTGCTACCGCTAAAGCTTCCACAGTACTTACTGGCCATTTTCCACCTGCTAACGCATTTTTCACCTCTGAGTAATACTGCGTGTAATTACCGTCAACACCTTGATATTCAACTACCTGATCACCTGTGTGGATGTATGCCGCACTCTTTGTGCTCTGCTGCCACTTTCCATCCTTAGGTTTTACTCCACTTCGCAACAAACTCTCTTGTGGATCTAAATCTTTAATTACCAATGTGGCTTTATCACCAACTAATCTGATTCGAGGACCAGCTGATCCCATAATCGCACTTGCTGATAAATAGGAATCAACACCGCTTTGATGTTTAAGAGTTAAAACAATGTCATCATCAGATCCGCCTCTAATCACTCGAACTGATGCACTTATTAATTGTGCTGGCCCAAACCAATCTAGGGCAGTTGAAATTAAATGTGGCTGCAAATCAAGCAGATTTCCACCGCCTTGTTCAACATCTTTCTTCTCACGCCAACCACCCTTTAATTCTGGACGGAAAACTTCAAATCTAGATTCTAAGCGAAATATTTGCCCCAATACACCTTCACCAATAATTTTTTTAATAGTTAAAGAATCTGAATCCCATTTACGATTAAAGTATGTTGAAACGCCAACTCCGGATTGCTTTGAGACTGCAATTATCTCTTCGGTTTCTTTAAGTGTGCGCCCCATTGGTTTATCAACCACAACTGGAATACCCGCTTTTAATCCTGCGATAGCTTGTTCGGCATGAGATTGGTTTGCAGAAGCAACTACTAATAAATCAATTTTAGATTTGAGTAGCTCTTCCAGCGAATTACATATTTGCGAATTTGGAAAATCTGTTTTTGCATCCAGAATTCTTTGTTCATTTTTGGTTAAAATCGATGCGATCTCAAAGCCTGCACCAACTAGTAAGGGTGCGTGAAAATATCTCCCCGCTAATCCGTATCCTGCGATACCAACGCGGGGAGCCATATTTAGATCCTACTTCTTATTTTCATATTGCAGCTTTGAAGGCCACCAGATCTTTGGTCCAATTACGTGTACCAGTGCTGGAACCAACAAGGATCGAACAATTATTGTGTCCAGTAAAACTCCAAAAGCAACAGCAAAGCCAAGTTCGGCCAGGAATACCAGTGGCAAGACACCAAGAACGGCAAAGGTTGCTGCCAAAACAATTCCAGCCGAAGTGATTACGCCACCGGTAACTGTTAAGCCCTTGATGACACCTTTTCGTGTGCCAATCTTTATTGACTCTTCACGGACTCGAGTCATTAGGAAGATGTTGTAATCAATACCTAATGCAACCAAGAAAATGAATGCAAAGAGTGGGAATGACGCGTCTGCGCCAGCAAAACCAAAGATGTGCTCAAATACAAGTTGGCAAACACCAAGGGTGGCCATGAATGAAAGCACAACTGTTAATAAGAGAATGCCAGCTGCCAAAATGCTTCGCAGCAACAGACCCAGAATAATTCCAATAATCACCAATACGATCGGAATAATCAATCGATTGTCATGACGTGATGCCACATCAGTGTCATATTGGACTGCAGTTCCACCGCCAACCAAAATATCTTTGTCGATCGCTTTCACAGCACTTCGAATCAGTGGAATTGTATTTCTAGCTTCAACTGAGTCCGGTGCAACCTTTAAAGTAGCATTTAATAAAACTTTGCCCTCAACCACTTTGATTGGCGGAATAGGTTGGCCCGGAATCTTTTGACCGGCAACTATTGGTTCCACAAATGCCACATTGCTAACACTCATAAGAGCTGCGGTTGCGGCTGTGACATCATTTTCTTTTACAACTATCTCTACTGGTGAACCCTCACCACTTGGGAAATGCTCCCCTAGTTTTTCAAGTCCAACTACAGAATCAGTCCTAGTTGTGAATGCCTCAGTATTGGCCAATCCATCTGCCTTAAGAGTGAACGAAAAGCCCGCCAAAATTGTTAGCAGAAGCGCAGTAGAAATCCAGATTCGCTTTGGATTCTTTTCAACTGCAGCGCCAATTTTTGACCAAGCACCACTTAATTGTTCATCAACATCATCAAAGCGGGGAACTTTTGGCCAAAAAATCCAGCGACCGCTTAAAAATCTTTCTCTACTGAAAAAATTTGAAGTTTTGGAATTCGTCACTCGCTTATAGCCAGCCACAATGGTAAAAACCAATAATGAGGCTGTGGCCGAGCCCAAGAAATTACCACTGCTAATTAGAGTGAACGAAGCTGCTCCTAAAACTGATAAGAAAATCGCACCGAAAATCGCGCTAGGCAATAGAAGAATTGCAGGTAAAAGAGTTAACACAGTGATCATCGCTGATGCAATACCAATTGCACCTACTGGACCTAAGCCTCTGTTTCCAGATAATTGGCTAAGCAGAAGTACTAATAGGCCGGCAATAACAGTTGATCCTGAAGCAAGAATTGGTTCAACAACACCACGCAATGCAATTTTCATCGCGTCATATCTTGATTCATGATGGTGCAACTCTTCTCGATACCTGGCAATCAGCAACAATGCATAGTCAGTGGCTGCGCCTAAGACCAAAACTGAAAGAATTCCCTGCGACTGTCCATTCAAATCAATTGTTCCTGCTTTTGCTAGAAAATAAACCACAGTTCCAGCCAATGACAATGCAGTAACTGCAGTAAACAGAGGCAGAATCCATAGCAATGGAGAGCGATAAACAATAATCAAAATGATCGACACAACAATCAATGTTGTTAACAGCAAAGTTGTATCAATTGAACCAAAAGCACCAAATAGGTCGGCGAAAATTCCACCAAATCCAGTCACATGGGTAGTTAGATTCTTTGCTTCAAAGTTTTCTTTCAAATCCTCGCGAATGAATTCAACAAGGATAGGCAAGGTTGGTTTCTCTTCAATATTTTCTTGTGCAATATCAGAGTTAAGCGCGATATTGGCCAGCGCTGCCTTGCCATCCTCTGATGGAATGGCTTGAATTGGAAAACCTGGAACAATATAAGTACTAATTGGCTTGCCTGATTCTGGCAATATTTTTTCACCTAATTTATTTAAATAATTTTGGATTTCACCTAACTTTGCTGGATTCTTCTTTGGATCAACATCACCTAGAAATACTAATAAGGTAGGGATTTGATCATTTGAGCTGTCCGTGAACTTAACCGTTACTTTGCTTGCCAGCGTGGACTCAGCATTATCTGGCAGGAATGCAGCGTTATCATTTTCTTGAACCGTTGAAAGTTTTCCAAATGTTGGTCCTGCAACTGATGAGATACCTAACCAGGCGATGATGGCCACGATTGCAATCCAAAGTGGTTTGCGACCCTTAACTGAGCCTTTTGATTTGGTTTTAGTAGCCATAGGAAATTGAGCCTTTCAAGGTGTTTGGTGAAGGGTGAAATCTATCATTCATGCCATTTTGCTCACACCAGACCTGCGCTTTTTAGGCAAACTTTCGCTAAACATTAAGGTGGCAATTAGGCTAGGTGTGTGAGTTCAACCATGTCAATTGTTAAGAGCCTTAAGGTGGAAGAACTCGGTGTGGTTGATTATCTAACCACTTGGGATTTACAAAAACAGATACAAGAAAAAGTTGCGAATAATCAAATTGAAAATAGATTGCTTATGCTTCAACATCCATCGGTTTATACAGCAGGGCGCAGAACGCAATTAGCTGACCGCCCAATTGATAACACACCAGTAATTGATGTTGATCGCGGTGGAAAAATAACCTGGCATGGTCTTGGGCAAATTGTTGGTTACCCAATCTTGAGATTAAAGAATTCAACTGATGTAGTTGGCTTTGTTCGGGAGTTAGAAACTACATTAATTCAAGTATGTGAACTTTTTGGAGTTAAGGCTGATCGTTACTGCGAACGAAGCGGAGTTTGGGTAAGAGATCAAAAGGGAGATCGAAAGATTGCCGCAATCGGATTACGGGTTGCCAAAGGCGTAACCATGCATGGCTTTGCCTTAAATGTGAATCCAGATCTTTCTGCTTACTCCAAAATCATTCCTTGCGGCATTGCTGATGCACAAGTTACATCTTTAGCAAAAGAACTTGATCGATCAATAACTGCTGATGAAGTTATGCCAATTTTAATTAAAGAAATAACTCCGGTTTTAGAGAGATTATCCCAATGAGCATTGATCCAAATGGACGCAAACTGCTTCGAATTGAAGCTAGGAATGCCCAAACACCAATTGAGCGAAAGCCAGAGTGGATTAAAACACGCGCCCATATGGGACCTGAGTACACCAAACTTCGATCCCTTGTTGCCAAAGAAGGTTTACATACAGTTTGCCAAGAGGCAGCTTGTCCAAATATTTTTGAATGTTGGGAAGATCGTGAAGCAACATTTCTAATTGGTGGCGAAGCTTGCACAAGAAGATGCGACTTCTGCAATATCGATACTGGTAAACCATTACCGCTAGATCGTGATGAACCTAGACGAGTAGCTGAATCGGTAAGAAGTATGAATTTAAAGTATGCAACTATTACAGGCGTTGCCCGCGATGATTTAGATGATGAAGGTGCCTGGTTATATGCTGAAACGATCGCCCAAGTTCATCAGTTAAATCCTGGTGTTGGAGTTGAAATGTTAGCTCCAGATTTTAGTGGCCACCCACATTTATTAAATCAGGTCTTTGAAACTAGGCCTGAAGTTTTTGCGCACAACCTGGAAACTGTTCCAAGAATCTTCAAAGAGATTAGACCTGCATTTAGATATGAACGATCTTTAAATGTAATCACCCAAGCGCGAGATTTTGGTTTAATCACAAAATCAAATTTAATTCTTGGAATGGGTGAAACTCGAGAAGAAGTTACACAAGCACTAGTTGATCTTCGTAGTGCTGGCTGTGACTTAATTACAATTACCCAGTACCTGCGGCCAACTGCAAAACACCACCCAGTGGTTCGTTGGGTTAAGCCAAATGAGTTTGTTGAGTTGAGTAAAGAGGCGGAAGAAATAGGATTTCTTGGCGTTATGAGTGGTCCATTGGTACGTTCTAGCTATAGAGCAGGTCGCTTGTATAACCAAGCGATGGCTGCCCGGGCAGTTAAATAGGGGAGAGATATGTTTGGTAGAAAAAAGAAAAAAGAAGAGGCAGCTGCAAAGGGTGATGCCCCTAAGAAACAATCGCAATTATCTGTTGTTAAGGATGCTTATAAGTTAGTAAAGAAGGACTCCCCACTTGCCGTAGTTTGGTGTTTACTTATATTTGTTTTGGTTTTAACTTTTGGCATAATCATTGGTAATAACTTAGGCCACCCAATCTATGCCGGTTTCATCACATTGCCAGTTGCTTTCTTAGCCGCATTCTTTCTTTTCACTCGTTATGCCAACACTGCAGCTTTTGCTTCAATCCAAGGGCAACTAGGAGCTGGCGCGAGTGTTTTGATGTCTATTAAGCGAGGCTTTGTTACAACCCCTGCTGTAAATGTAAATCGCGATCAGGATATGGTCCACCGAGTATCAGGTAAGGCTGGAATTGTTTTAGTTGGTGAAGGCGGCTTCGGTGTTAAATCTTTGATGCAAGATGAAAAGCGCAAGATGGAACGTTTCCTATCTGGCGTGCCAGTAACAGAAGTTATAGTTGGTGAGAATTCTGGCCAAGTTTCGATTAAAAAATTACATAAACATCTTAAGAAACTACCTAAGAAATTAAACACTGCTCAATTGCGCGAGGTTAGGGCAAGATTGCGATCTGTTGGTGGATTAAATCTGCCAATGCCTAAAGGGCCAATGCCTACAAATGTAAGGATGCCGCGCAGGTAGGAAAGTTAGTATCTCTCTCTTACCGTTTGGCTATTTGCAAAGTGATCATGAAGTGGCCGGCCGTTATTTGTAAAAACTGCCGGTAGTACAAGACAAATTAAGAAAGTTCTTAATACAACTCGGCCAACTTTGACTCGCTGTTGATCTGGATATGTCACAACTTTAATCGCCATTATTCGCTGTCCAGCCGATGCGCCAAATGCAATGGTGAATAAACAAACTTCAATATAGAAAATTATCAAGGTTGAAAAGGTATTGTCTGGAATTACCGCGGGGCTGAGTAATCCAGCGATCAGCCGGCACATAGTCCAATCAATAAGCAGGGCTAATAGCCGCCTGCCTAGTGAGGCCTCTGGCAGTAAATTTGGCGTAGCTTCCCAACTCATGCGGGCAACCCTAGCCCAAGGGGAGAAAGTGAAACATAGATGTAACACGTGCTTTACGGGTTTTTCATTATTTTCTACTAGGTTTTACCCATCTGAAGCGGAGCAAAGTCGCCCTACTTTCAGCAATATTAATCTTAGGAGAATAGATGTTTAAGAATTCCGCAGAGATCTTCGATTACATCAAAAAGAATGATGTGAAGTTGATCGACGTTAGATTTATTGACCTTCCGGGTATTCAGCATCACTTTAATGTGCCAGTTGAATCATTTGACGAAAGCGTATTTAAAGATGGATTAATGTTTGATGGATCCTCCATTAGAGGTTTCCAATCAATTCATGAATCAGATATGAAGTTGCTGCCGGTTCCCTCTTCGGCCTACCTTGATCCATTCCGTAAAGAGAAAACTTTAATAATTCTATTCTCTGTGCATAACCCAGATGACAACACTCCTTACTCAAGAGATCCTCGCGGCATTGTTGCTAAGGCAGTTGATTTCATGCGAAGTACTGGTATTGCTGACACCGCCTTCTTCGCGCCAGAGGCAGAGTTTTATGTCTTTGATCGAATTAGATTTCTAACTGGAATGAATCAAGCTTTCCATCACATCGATTCATATGAAGGAGCTTGGAACACTGGGATTGAAGAGGATGCTGATGGCACTCCTAACCGTGGTTACCGCACCCGAATTAAAGGCGGATATTTCCCAGTTTCACCAACTGATCAATTTGCAGACCTGCGCGATGAAATGGTTATGAATCTTGGCAAGGTTGGATTACTTGTTGAGCGTGCTCACCATGAAGTTGGAACAGCAGGTCAGATGGAGATCAATTATCGCTTCAGCGATATTTTGACCGCAGGGGATGAATTAATGAAGTTTAAATACATCATTAAGAACACTGCATGGGCTGCTGGTAAGACGGCAACCTTTATGCCAAAACCATTGTTTGGCGATAACGGTAGCGGCATGCATGTTCACCAATCACTTTGGAAAGATGGTAAGCCGTTGTTCTGGGGAGATGGTTATGCAAATCTTTCTGACATGGCTCGTTGGTATATCGGTGGCTTGTTAAAGCACGCACCATCACTTCTAGCATTTACTAACCCAACAGTTAACTCATATAAGCGCTTAGTACCAGGCTATGAAGCACCAGTTAACTTGGTTTATTCAGCTAGAAATAGATCTGCTTGTATTCGTATTCCAATTACTGGATCTAATCCAAAGGCTAAGCGAATTGAGTTCCGCTGCCCAGATCCATCATCTAATCCATATCTAGCATTTGCAGCAATGTTGATGGCTGGTATTGATGGTATTCAAAACAAGATCGAGCCACCAAAGCCAGTTGATAAAGATCTATATGAATTAGAAGGAGATGAAGCTAAAGCAATTCCACAAGTTCCAGGATCACTTGATGCAGTTCTAGATAATCTAGAGCGCGACAATGAATTCTTAACTCGTGGTGGTGTATTCACTAAGGATCTAATTGATACCTGGATTGATTTCAAGCGCAAGCAAGAGGTGGATTATGTGAGATTGCGTCCACATCCAGCAGAGTTTGAGCTTTATTACGATCTATAAGCGATTACAAGTAATGCCCTGGTTAACCGCCGGGGCATTATTTTTTTAATTCCTATTTCTTCTACGGTATGAGTAGATGGCAAAAAACAGACCTGAAATTATAAAGATTGCTGATGCCAGATAAATTCCAATTGGATACTTAGCCGCTTCTTTATCTTCCACCCCTTGCGCTGTTACCTCACCCACGCCGTAGGTGAACTTGTACTCCCCCTCAACTGGGTGGCCATCACTTGAGACCACGCGGTAGTAAACAAGGACAGGTCCTTTAACCTCATTGGCAGATAGGGTGACGGTGATGGTATTTCCTGAAATCACTTCATCTGTTTCACTAACCTGATCACCAACTGCATTATTTACTACGACAAAGTTAGCTTTTTCATCGCCTAGATTTTTTAACTCCTCATCAAATTCAAGAGTTACCGAGGTGGGCCAGCTTTCAATCTGACTTGCGATATCTGGATTGGCTATCAGCAATTTGGTATGTGCAAAGGCTGCCGGTTGTTGGGTGAACACAAGAAGAAGTAAGGCCAGAAGTAGTGCCGGGATTCTGTGATTTATTGGTTTGATTCCCATGCAGACACCTTATCAACTCTTCTTCCAAGGTATTTGCAGATGCAAATCGTTTGCAATAACCTTATCCAGTGAGTAAATCAAAACAACTACGCCAACACCTGCGCTTTACCAGGCAAGAGATCCCCACCTTAATTGGAATCTTCTCCGTTGTCGCCTTTTTGCATATTGCAGGTTGGGGCTTATTCATTCACTACAACTCGAATCCTGCTTATAGCTCACTAACAGATTCAACTGGTGCCTTGGTTTATGCAGGAGCTGGTGCTCTGGCCTACTCCTTTGGCTTACGCCATGCATTTGATGCCGACCACATTGCTGCCATTGATGACACCACCCGATTAATGCTGGCTAAGGGTAAAAATCCATTGGCTTTAGGTTTATTTTTCTCACTGGGCCATTCAACAATTGTCTTAGCACTATCAGTCGGTATTGCATTTGCAGCTAGGCAGGCCACTAAATTTCAACAAGATTTTGCCGAGACTGGTGGACTAATTGGCGCCTCAGTTTCAACAATCTTTTTATACCTAGTTGGAATCCTGAACTTAGTAATTTTGGTTGGAATTATTAAAGTCTGGAAGCAAGCCAAAACTGGAAAATTCTCCCATGAGCATTTAACTGAATTATTAAATGAGCGAGGGTTAATGCGCCGGATATTTCGTGGCGCTTTTAAGAAAGGTTTTGATCACTCTTGGCAGCTATACCCAGTTGGTGTTTTATTTGGTCTTGGCTTTGATACCGCAACTGAGGTCGCACTTCTAGCACTATCAGCAACCGCTGCAGTTGGCACAGTTGGTGGGTTCTTGCCGCCTCTTGCAATTATTGCCCTGCCTCTAATATTTGCAGCCGGTATGTCCTTAATGGATTCACTTGATGGAATTTTTATGACTAAGGCATATGCCTGGGCATTTACCTCTCCCCTTCGAAAAATCTACTACAACATCACTACCACCGGGCTTTCAATATTTGTGGCTTTCGTGATTGGCACAATTCAATTTATTGGAGTGCTAGCTGATAAGACAAATATTGAAAAGTATCAGCCATTTACTTTGATCGCCGATATTGATTTAAATCGAGTTGGCTTCTTTATTGTGGCATCCTTTGTGGGCGCCTGGTTGCTCTCAGTATTAATCTGGCGAGTTGGCCGCTATGAAGAGCGTTACTCCTCAGGAATTGCCGAAACTGAACACCAACATACTGAGTTTAAGCTTTAATCAACGTATAGATCTTTTATAAACTCTTTTGTTCCAGGTAGCACCGCATATCTATCAAGATCAGTAATCCCCTCACTAGCTAGGACCTCATCATCAATAAAGAAGTTTCCGCTGCACTCTTTTCCATCTCGATTTAAGATTATGTAAGCCGAGTCAGAGATGATCTCAGGTGTACGACAAAAGTCAGTATCTACGCCAGGAATCATCGCAAGGGCTGCTGTATCAATCGCAGTTCTTGGCCAAAGTGCGTTAACACCAATTCCATCGCGCTTTAACTCATCTGCTAATCCCAATACACACATACTCATTCCATACTTTGCCATTGTGTATGCAAGGTGAGGTTTAAACCATTTACCTTTCATTGAAAGAGGAGGTGAGAGCATCAAAATATGTGGGTTTCTCCCCTCTTGCGCACTCTTCTTCAAATAAGGCAAACATGCTTGTGAAGTTAAGAATGTGCCTCGGGTATTAACACCCATCATCAAATCAAATCTTTTTGCTGGGGTATTTTCGGTATTAGTTAAGTTAATTGCAGATGCGTTATTAATTAAGATATCAATGCCACCAAACTCATTTGCTGCCTGCTCGACAGCTTGAGCTATTTGATTTTCATCTCGAATATCGCATTGAATTGCAAGTGCTTTACCCCCTGCTGCTTCAATATCTTTTGCTGCCGTAAAAATTGTGCCAGGCAATTTTGGATGAGCTTCAGCCGTTTTTGCTGCGATAGCAATTGATGCACCATCTTTTGCAGCTCGTAAAGCGATTGCAAGTCCAATGCCGCGAGAGCCACCGGTAACAAAAATTCTCTTGCCAGATAAGCTCATTACTTGACCTTACTCTTTTTCGCTAAGAAATTCATAAATGCAATTTGGGCTTCATCTGATTGAGTTGCCATCTTAAACAATTCACCCTCTGCCCGAATCACCTGATTTAAAGCTTCATGAGATGAACTCTTTAACAATGCCTTGGTGTTGATAACTGCACTTGGTGGTTGCTCAGCGATTTCTTGGGCAAACGCCATCGCAGCAGATAATTCATCATCTGAAATTTGATTAATCAAACCCATGCCTAATGCTTCATCGGCAGAAAATGTTCGACCGGTAAAAAATATTTCAGCTGCTTTTGCATGCCCTACCAAGCGAGGAAATAGATAACTAGAACCACCCTCTGCTACTAAGCCGAGAGAAACAAATGGCATGGAAAACTTTGTATCTGGATTTGCCGTTACTAAATCACAGTGCATCAGCATGGTGGTGCCAATTCCCACCGCTCTTCCCTTAACGGCGGCAATCAATGGCTTTGGAAAGTTATGTATGGCGAATAGAAAACTAAAAACTGGTGAGCCTTCATCCATTTGTGGATCATTTGCAAAATCATTGATGTCATTGCCGGCGGTAAATGAGTCACCATTTGAACAAATAACAACAGCTCTGATGCCAAAATCTGAAGCCGCTTCATTGATTTTATTTGCCAAGCTTTGATACATCTCTTGGGTTATTGCATTCTTCTTTTCTGGTCGATCTAAGGTAAGGCGCAGAACTGCGCCGATTTGCTCTGATTTAATAAAACTCACGGCGCAATAGTAGGCGCAAATCGCCAAACTTTGCATCTAGTTGTGAAATGCCAGCAGCAGGTCCACAATGGGGATCAGATCATTGGAGAGTGGCCTTGGAAGTAAATATTTTATTGCGGGAACTAACCCCATTTGAAAAATTAACCTGCGAACATCTGTGTGATGGCTTAACTAATGGAGCAATTGCTAGAACAACCGCCCACACCGAAAAAGTTATTGAAAATACGGTATCCCGGGTTGCCCATGCTTTTTCCATTAAATCCAATGGTGAAGTTAATGTCAGAGTGTTACTTGCTTTGGCTTATCGCGCCCATTTTGGTGATAAAGCATTTGATAAATTAGGAGTTGCTTGCTCTCATTTAGTCATAGGGCCAAATGGTGAGCAGATTTGCGCAAAACATACTGATTAAGTTTTTCATTAATTTAGTGATTTAAATCTAAGTGCTACCACTTTTCAAAATTGGGTAAGTGCTACCCCTGCCTACTTCGTGAAGTACCTATCTTATTCAGGAGTATTAATGGCAGTGAGAGGTACAGAACCTCTCAACGCTATATAACTGGAGAAATTAGGAGAAATTAATAATGAAACGTCGCACCTTCGATCGAATCGTCAGCTTTGTCGGTTTGGGCCTTTCTGTGTTTTTATTTGTTGCCGCCGCCCTTCTAAACTGGGGTGCATCATTTGCAAATGAATCTGTTGCAACTCAATTATCACAACAAAAAATCACAATGCCAGATAAAGAAAGTGCTGGCTTTAAAGCATTATCTGAAGAGGCGCAAACAAAACTTGCGCCATTTTCAAATATGCCACTTACAACTGGTGAGCAAGCACAGGCATATGCTGACTTTTATATCGGCTCTCACTTAAAAGGTATTGCCGGTGGCAAGGTTTACTCAGAGGTCAGTGGCATGGCATTAGGAGCAGCAGCTAAATCAAAAGCTGATCCAACAAATTCAGCCCTTGCTGCTGAAACTGCAAACTTAATGGGACAGCGAACAACTTTGTTTATGGGAGAAACTTTACGTGGTCTACTTCTTTACTCATTTGCATTCTGGCAAATCGGCCAAATTGCAATGTATGCAGCATGGGCCGCAGCTATTGGTGGTTTGTTAATGCTCATACTTACACTCCTTGGCTTTGCGCATCTTCGTCGCGTAGAAGCTGACGCGACGATTTAAGGCCCTCACTCTCCAAGAGGGCAAAAACCCCTAAGGTTTAAAACACCTTAGGGGTTTTTACTTGCGCACTGTTTTTATCTTTCGATATTTCCTTCAATGAACTGCTCAACCTTTTGGTATGCCTGCTCATCTGTGTATTGAATTGGTGGAGATTTCATAAAGTAGCTAGATGGTGAAAGTAATGGACCACCGATTTTACGATCTAGCGCAATCTTGGCGCAGCGGAGTGCATCAATGATTACACCAGCTGAGTTTGGTGAATCCCATACCTCAAGCTTGTACTCAAGATTTAACGGTACGTCCCCAAAGGCACGACCTTCTAGGCGAACATACGCCCACTTGCGATCATCTAGCCATGGGATGTAATCAGATGGGCCAATGTGAACATTTTTTGCACCCAAGTCATAATCTAATTGGCTTGTTACCGATTGAGTTTTAGAGATCTTCTTAGATTCAAGACGATCACGTTCTAACATGTTTTTAAAATCCATGTTTCCACCAACATTTAATTGGTAGGTGCGATCTAGGTGAACACCGCGATCTTGGAAAAGCTTGGCCATAATTCGGTGGGTAATAGTCGCACCAACCTGAGACTTAATATCATCGCCAACTATTGGCAGGCCAGCCTTTGTGAACTTATCGGCCCACACTGGATCAGATGCAATAAAGACCGGAAGTGCGTTAACAAAAGCACAGCCAGCATCAAGCGCGCACTGGGCATAAAACTTTGCTGCCTCTTCTGAACCCACTGGTAGGTAGCAGATAAGTACATCTACCTTGCTCGCCTTTAACTCTGCGACCACATCAACCGGGGCGGCATCAGATTCTTTAATAGTCTCTTTGTAGTAGCGACCAAGTCCATCTAATGTGGTTCCGCGTTTCACCGTCACGCCAGTTTTAGCAACTGTGGCAAATTTAATTGTGTTGTTCTCACTGGCCCAAATGGCTTCAGCAAGATCTAGGCCAACTTTTTTGGCATCAACATCTAGCGCTAATACGAAATTAATATTTTTGATGTGATAGCCACCAAGTACTGGGTGCATCAAACCAGGAATCTCGGATTCGTTAGTAGCATCCTTGTAATAGGTAATTCCTTGGATTAAAGAGTTGGCGCAGTTTCCTACTCCAACAATTGCTACCCGGATCTCACCTTTATTTTCTACGCTCACGAGCTCTTCCTTTCGGTTTTTATCATCTTTTCCAGCCAAGCGATTTCGCGCTCTGCTGATTCCAATGAGTGACGGCGCCACTCAACTAAGTAGGTATCGATACCTTCTGGAATTTTTGTTAAGTCTTTGCGGATTACCTCCGCCTTTTCAACTAAACGTCGGTGGCGTCCTTCTAAAATTCTGACGCGATTATTTCTTGGTGTTGGACCAAAAAATGCGAAGCGAACCTCAAAACCTTCATCCTCAAATGAATCTGGTGAAGCATTTTGCATAAGAGTAGAAAACCGCTCGCGCCCTTTAGCAGTTAACTCATAAACAATTCTTGATCGTCTAGATAAGCCGCCAGCGTCGGTGAATGATTGCTCAATTAGCTTTGCCTCCACCATTTTTCGAAGCTGGGGATATAAAACAGAAAAGCTCAACGCACGAAATGGTCCATAGATTGCACTCATTCGCTTACGTAACTCATATCCATGCAGGGCGCCTTGTGAGAGCAGGCCAAGGAGGGCGAATTCAAGGGACTCAGAACGAGAACGCATCGCGAGCTCCTATCTACTAGATATATCGAATCGATACTATCGAGTATTAAAACCTATTATCCCCCAAAATGGCAACCCATAGGATTAGAGCGTGTTCACCTCAGATGCCATCCCCTCACGGCTCTGGGAGTACTTAATAGCCACAGTTTTGATCATTCTGGCGCCTGGCCCGTCAGTGCTCTTCACCATCGCTCGGGCGATCGCCTGGGGCAGAGTGGCGGCGCTCGCTACTGTGATTGGAAATGCCTTTGGCATGTTTTTGGTTTCAGTGTTAGTTGCATTTGGTTTAGGCCCTCTTCTACAAAGTTCAAAACTTTTTTACAACGGCATCCAATGGGCAGGTGGTGCCTACTTAATCTACCTAGGCTACGCCGCGATCGCAGCTAGCAGGGTTGATGCGCAGGGAATGCAAAAAACTGAAGGCAATAAACCTTCCTTTTTTACATCCTTAAGAAATGGATTTTGGGTTGGCGTATTAAATCCAAAATCAATTGTTTTCTTCGCCGCGATCTTGCCCCAATTTGTTGATCAAGAGAAAAATAATGTCACAGCCCAATTACTGTTGTTGGGCGCAATCTTTGCCACAATAGCCCTGATTTCAGATGGCAGCTATGGATTACTAGCCGGCACCGTTCGCAGCTGGTTGGCTGGGGATGTTAAGCGCTTGATTTTTATGCGCAGATTTGGCGGCGTAGTAATGATTGGCCTTGGACTCTTTACTATTTTCTCTGCCGCGCTTATTGGCTAATTGGTAACTCGTGGCGTTAGAGCAGATTGTCAGTGCCAAAGGGCAGACTTACTCCTTAAGAGGATCAAACTGAGGCACTTACAAAGTGCGTAACGAAACGAGAGATCATGGCTTCATCAAATGCAGTCGGAAATGCTAGAGAGTTTATTTCACCTTCGGATTTAACTTTTTCTTGGGGTTCATGTCATCGCTGTCTTTGGCTAAATTACAACCACGGGTTGCGCACACCAGGCTTTATGCCATTGGTGGGAGATCTTGCAAATATGCAAGAGAATTACTTTGCGGCCAAAACAACAGCAGATATCGCACCAGTATTGCCTGAAGGCAAAGTGGCAGATCTAGGTGGCTGGGTTAAATCATCATTTATCAATGTAAATGGCGCCGCAACAAAATATGCCATCCGCGGAAAGTATGACTTGTTAATTGAGTTCACCGATGGCACATATGGAATTATTGATTGTAAATTCCAAGCTAAAGATTCCGATAAAACTGATCTCTACCAGCCACAACTTGAAGCTTATGCATTTGCTCTAGAAAACCCCGCATCAGGGGCGGCTAAGAAAGTTTCACTAATGGGCTTACTTGTCTGGTCACTTCTTGAACCAGCTGGGGATGTAACAAAAGGATTTGGTTTAAAGTTAAAACATACTTGGCGGCCAATTGAGCGAAATCCAGCAGCTTTGGCTAGCAGGCTTACCGATTTTATTACGGTGGTTAGCTCAGATATGCCAGCTGCAAAAGATAATTGCGATATGTGTAATTACTTAAACCAGCGCAGGCAATTTATTGGAGCTCAGTAACTAAGCATCATCCTCTTCAAAATCTGTATTTTCCTTTAAACTTTTTTTGATCGCATCCTTAGCATCGGATGCGTACATATTGGGTACATACTCCTGCTTAGATAACTCGGCTATCTTTTCCATTAATTCATTTGTGGCACTTCGAAGGACCGCCTGATCAGTTGAATCACCGGAGAAGTACATCGGCTCACCGAATACCATTTCAACTCGTCTAACCTTTGGCACTACCTGCCCCGTTGGTTGAATCTCAGCGGTGTTAAACATCGCTACTGGAATAACAGGTGCACCTGATTCAATTGCCATTCGAGCAATTCCAGTTCGTCCTTTATAAAGTCTGCCATCTGGTGATCTAGTTCCTTCAGGGTAAATTCCAACACAACGATTTTCTTGAAGTAGTCGAAGGCCGGTAATGATTGCAGCCTCACTGCGTTTGCCGCCAGAACGATCAATTGGAACCTGGCCCAGAGCAATAAATGTAATCTTTTTGATGAATCCCTTAAGGCCAGGAGAGGTGAAGTACTCACTCTTTGCCAAGAAGGTAACATTTCGAGGAACAACTAGCGGCATAAAAATCGAATCACTAAATGAGAGATGGTTTGAGGCAATAATCACCGGTCCATTGCTTGGCACATGGCGCAGTCCAGTTACCTTTGGTCTAAAGATAAACATCAACAGCGGGATTAAAAAGGATTTCAAAATCTTGTATGGCATAGGGCTAATTTAGTGGCTAAGCCAATCTATGACACCATTCGAGCGTGAATTCCATTCCAAACTCAGCTGGTTTTACCTTACCGGGCGGAAAAATTGGAGTTTTGGTTATTCATGGTTTCACTGGTTCACCAGTAAGCATTGCGCCTTGGGCAAAGTTTTTAAATAAATCTGGTTACACCGTAAGTGCGCCATTACTTCCTGGCCATGGCAGCAGTTGGCAGCAGATGAATCAAACAACTTGGCAGGATTGGTATGAAGAGGTGGAAAAATCATTTTTAGAGTTAAAACAAAGTTGTGACCGGGTATTTATCGCAGGTTTTTCCATGGGCGCAGCTTTAGCTCTTCGCTTATGCCAAATTCGTGGCAGTGAGGTTGAAGGTTTAATAGTTTTAAATCCATCAGTGCATGATCGAAGATGGTTTATGAAATATGTTCCAGTATTAAAGTTCTTGCTTGCATCGGTCGCAAAGGGTCCAACTGATATTGCCGCCCCCAACCCACCTATTCATGCCTATGATCGCACCCCACTTAAAGCATTAGATTCGCTACGTAAGTTATGGGCATTAGTTGAGCGAGATCTTTATCTAATTGATCTACCAATTATGGTTGCCTACTCAGTAAATGATCATGCCGTTGATCCAGAAAACTCAATGACTGTAATCGACAATGTGTTTTCCGTTGATATTCGTGAAGTAGTCTTTGAGAACTCCTTTCACAATGTGGCGCTAGATTTTGATGTTGAACAGCTAAATATTGAAAGCAAAATATTTATTGAAGATGTATTAAGTGGCGCGGTTAAGCGAGGCTCTGATTTTAATGAGAATGATTTAGTAAATGCTGAGTTTGATTCAATTGTTTCAGGCCTCTCCCTTGATCAATCAGCTCCCACTACTTATTTAGATGAGTTGGATAAATTCAGCCAAGCAGATCGATTTAGGCCGCCAAATCCAGGCAAAATAAATCTAGATCAAATGCAACGACTTTCAGCAGTGGCATTTGTTGGTTCATTTGTCTATTTGATTTTGTTTTGGTTAACTGATTTTGAATTCTTTGGTGCCTGGCCTGCTGTCCTTGGCTTTATCTCCTCAGTTGCCACAATCATCTGGCGCACTGCCCGCAAAGAGGATGATTTCGATGATGGGGCTAGTCTCTAACTAAATCCGCAGCTCCGATTAAGCCAGCATCATTTCCAAATTTAGCTGCAATAATTTTTGGTAGTAAATGGGTGCCAGCAAATGGCATGTATTTTTCCATTGCACTTCGCACCGGTTTTAAAAATAATTCGCCAGCCTCCACTACCCCGCCACCAACCACAATTGCTTGTGGGTCTAGTAGTAATGTGTAGGAGGCGCAGGCACTACCTAACCAATCAGCCTGTTTGTTAAAGGCAGCAAGTGCCATCTCATTACCTTTTTTTGCCGCTTCAGTTAATGCCGAACCAGTTAAGTTTGCGATATCTAAACCACAAAGATCTAATAACTCTTGACCCTTTGTGGGGTTTGCAGCAATCCCCTCTTTTGCATAACGCATTAAGGCACTGCCTGATGCGTACTGCTCAATACAACCATACGCCCCGCACCCACACTGCACACCATTTGGTTGCACAATCATGTGACCAAACTCAGCGCCAATTCCATTTGCGCCTCTAAACAACTTACCGTCAATAACTAATCCACCACCCATGCCGGTACCAATAATAAAAAACATAACTGGATTTAAGCCTTGGGCATTACCAAACTTGTACTCCGCCCACATCGCAGCATTTGCATCGTTTTCAGCAATTACTGGCAGGTTAAATACTTTTTTGATCTCAGATACAAAATTTAATTGACTTAAATTTGCAATATTTGGTGCGCCAACAATTGTGCCCTGATCTTTTGAGATTAATGCTGCAACACTGATGCCGATACCGGCGATCTCATGTTTGGCTTGAAATTCTTTTACTAAATCAATTATGGTTGCAACCAACTCTTTACCACCAGCTGATGGTGTTGGTCTTCTAGCGGAATCAATTATTTTGCCAGTTTTATCAACTACCCCACCTAATACTTTGGTGCCACCGATATCTATACCAATTGTTAATGCTGAGCTATTAATTGTGGTGCTCAATTAGTTTTCCAGTTTTTCCTTTAACTGCTTTAAGGTCAAATCAATTGTTGCTTTCTCAGCCTTGGTGCGCATCATCTCTGGCACTGGCATTGAAAGTGCAACAGTTAATTCAAAAGTAACCTCAGTTTCATCACCATTATCTTTAACAATATAAGCACCGGTCATATCAGTTAACAAATCAGCATCCTCAAGTGAGTAATCAACTCGATCTGGATAGGCAGACCAATCAAAATTTAAAGTTGGCTTATCTTTTAGGGCACCAGCATCAACGCTGAGTTTTGCCTGAGTAGGCCTGCCCTCACCATTGGAGGCAAGCACTGTTACAGATTTAAAAGATGTTGACCAGGTTGGAAAGTTTGCAATATCAAAGAGCACAGCTCTTACATCATCTGCGCTAGCAGCGATGGTTACTGTTGAAGTGGTTGGATTGGACATAGCGGTAGGTTACCCCGAAGTAGCATCAATTTTTTTCACTGCCCATAGAAAAATGGGGTGGGTTCTAGCGCAAATAAGTGTGAGCCAGTAGCGTGGGGGCTATGAACGAGATAACTATTCCAGCCATTATTCCAGCCGCAGTTGCGGGCAACTTAACAAATCTAATTTCTGAGCGGGCCCACTTTGAGCCAGAGCGAGTCCTAGTTTCAAGGCCAATGGGAGATCGTTGGCAAGCAGTTACCGCAAAAGAGTATGAAGAGGAAATCAAAGCGGTTGCAAAAGGATTTATTGCAGCCGGAGTCAATTTTGGTGATCGTGTTGCGATCATGGCAAAAACTCGTTATGAGTGGACGGTTTTAGATTTTGCAATTTGGTATGCCGGCGCAGTTCCAGTCCCAATTTATGAAACTTCAAGTGCTGAACAAGTTGATTGGATTTTAACTGACTCAGGCGCGGTAGCAATTGTGGTTGAAACTCCAGCACTTGCTGAATTAGTACAACCTGTTATGCCAGCTACATGTAAAAACATTTGGAATATTACTTATAACGCACTTGCCACATTAACCCATGAAGGAAAAGGCGTTACTGATGATGAGATTACAAAACGACGAGAAAAGTTAAAACCTGAAACCTTAGCCACTTTGATTTACACCTCCGGCACTACTGGAAAGCCAAAGGGTGTTCAACTTACCCATGGCAACTTCTTATCCGAGTGTGGAAATGTAGTTAATGGCGCAAGTGATCTCTTCTTAAAACCAGGTGGATCTACTCTCCTTTTTTTACCAGTTGCTCACGTCTTTGGACGTATGGTGCAGATTGGATCAATCACCGCAGGTCTACATCTTGCTCACTGCAGTGATCTAACTAAGTTACCGGCAGATCTTGCCTCCTTTAAACCAACCTTCGTACTTGCTGTGCCACGTATATTTGAAAAAATCTACAACGGTGCTGAAGCTAAGGCAGATGCTGCTGGTAAGGGAAAGATTTTCCACAAAGCAGCTGAGGTTGCAATTGCATATAGCAAGGCACTTGATACCAAAAAGATTTCACCACTTCTTAAATTACAACATGGTTTATTTGATAAATTGGTTTACTCCAAGATTCGTGCTGGTTTGGGCGGTCGGGTAGAGGCAGCAATTTCAGGAGGAGCTCCTTTAGGTGAACGACTTGGACATTTCTATCGTGGCGCAGGTGTTCGCGTATTAGAAGGTTATGGTTTAACTGAAACTACCGCAGGTGCAACTTTAAATCTAACCTCTTCGCATCGAGTTGGATCTGTTGGAAAGCCAATTCCAGGGACAACAATCAAAATTGCCGAAGATGGTGAAGTTTTAATTAAAGGCCCAATTGTTATGCAGGGCTACTGGCAAAATGATGCCGCAAACAAAGAGGTATTTGACGCCAATGGTTACTTTAAATCCGGAGATCTTGGCAAAATTGATGAAGCAGGTTACTTATCAATTGTTGGCCGTAAGAAAGAGTTGATTGTTACCGCGGGTGGCAAAAATGTTGCACCAGCAGTCTTAGAAGATAGGTTGCGATCACATCCATTAATTAGCCAATGTATGGTCGTTGGTGATAACAAACCGTTTATTGCCGCACTGATCACGATTGATCCAGATGCAATTAAGCCATGGGCAGTTGCAAATAAAAAAGAGGGTGCATCCATTGCTGATTTAGCAAAGGATCCAACGCTGCAAGCAGTTATTCAGACTGCAGTGGATGAGACAAATAAAGCTGTCAGCAGGGCGGAATCAATTAGAAAATTTATTATCTTGCCAGTTGATTTCACAATCGCGGGCGGTCATTTGACTGCCAAGCTTTCTGTGAAGCGACATGTGGTAGCGCAGCAGTTTGCTCGCGAGATTGATGAACTCTTCGCCTAATTCTGAACGAACTCGACTTGCTCGAGAGCTTCATGATGGTTTGGCCCAAGAGTTAGCTGCCTTTGGTTATCGGCTCGATCAAGTAATTGGGGATGAAAATCTAGGAAACTCCAATCGCTCCACTTTACGAGAGTTACGGCTCTCCTTGAGTTCAATAATTAATCAAGTTCGCGATGAAATCTATGAATTAAGAAGTAATAAGAGTAAAGAGTTTGACCAACAGCTAACTGAACAAATTGAGGCATTGCTTGCGGACTCACAGATTAAGTTGGAAATAACTGGCCAAATAAGTATTAAGCCTGAAAATAAATTTGAGTTATTGAGGGCGATCAAGGAGTTGGTTCTAAATGCAAAACGTCATGCCAACTGTTCACTAATCTCAATCCAATTAACTAAGAATATGATTGTAATCAAAGATAACGGCCAAGGTGGAGTTACTAAAAAGAATAACTCCTACGGCATCGATGGCGTTAAGGAGAGACTTAATTTAATTGGCCTAACCATGCAGATAGATTCAAACTCATCTGGCACCAAAATCACAATTTCAATTTAGATAATGAGGCTCCTATTAGTTGATGATCACGCTTTGATTAGGGCAGGCCTTGCCAATCTTCTAACCCAACACCATTATGAAGTTATTGCAGAGGCGAGCACTTCAAGCCAAGCATCGGCAATGATTAATACCCACAAACCTGAGATCGTTTTGGTTGATATCAATCTTGGCGCAAGTAGCGGAATTGATCTAATAAAAGAAACAAAGAAATCAAATGCTGAGAGTAAATTTGTGGTGCTAACAATGCATGATGACACCCAAACTCTTGAATCTGCCAAAGCTGCTGGTGCAATTGCCTTCATCACTAAATCTGCCCCAACCGAAAGCTTGCTTGAAATACTACAAACAATTTCAACCGGCACCGATAAATTCTTAAAGGCTGGCAAGATAAATCAAATAAAGCCAGCTAAGGATTTTGATCTAACACCCAGAGAGCTAGAGGTTTTAACCCTACTTCCAACTGGCGCTACCGCAAATGCAATTGGGGCATTGTTATTTCTAACGGAGGCAACAATTAAAACTCATCTTGCAAGTATCTATCGAAAATTATCGGCTAACAATCGCGCACAGGCAGTAAGTATTGCAATTGAAAATAAATTAATTTCCAATTAATACTTTATTAAATTTTTCAGACCAATTACTTAACTGCCAATTTTTAATTACCCAATCTCGTCCAGCTTGCCCCATTTGCTTGGCTCGCTCTGGATTGGCAAGTAATTCACAAATTGATTGCGCTATCTGATCACTTTTGGTGCCATCAACTAAAAGGCCAGTCTTCTTATCCAATACCGCATCAACTGTTCCCCCAGAGTTGCCAACAATTACGGGTAGTCCGCAAGCACTTGCCTCAAGGTAAACAATTCCTAACCCTTCAACCTCTAAACCGGAAAATCTAGAGCGAACTGGCATGGCAAAGATTTCACCTAAGCATATGTAATCAGGCAAATCATGATGGGAAACTCGACCAGCAAATACGACTTTAGGTAAGACTCCTAATTGTTTTGCCGAATTAAATAGCATCTGTTTGATTGGACCCTCGCCCACAAAAAGCAAAATAGCATCTGGGAATTGTTCTAAGATTTTTGGCATTGCCTTAACTAACTCATCTTGTCCTTTGCGATGAACCAATCTGCCAACACTGACAATTACTCGACGTCCTTCTAGGCGATATTTCTCAATCAAATCAACTCTGGCTTTTCTAGGTGCAAAATGTTCGGTATCAATACCAGGTGCGATTTGTAAAAACTTTTGCGGCTGATTACTTATCTTTGCAATCTCACCCTTTGTAAAATCTCCTAAATAGCCAAGATGATCAACATCCTTGATAATTTTCTTCAATAAACCCTTAAGGATTGGAATCTTTGCCCACCAAACCTCATGTCCATGAGATAAGGCCACAATATTGCTTGCTCCTTCAGATCGTAATTTGCCTGCCATTAATGCGAGTGGCGCTGCAGCGCCAAACCACACATTTTTAATTTGGGCTTGCTTTAGTATTTTCACCACTTTTCTGGTTACCCGTGGTGTTGGTAATAGCATTTTTGCTCTATCTCTAATTACTGCTGCGCCAAATTTTTCTAACAGTTGCGCGTCAAATGCCTTGTCCCCTTTTTGCGAGGAGGTGTAAATAATTAATGAATTTTTTGGCAGACCTTCAATCAAGCCAAGTACAAAGGTCTCAATTCCACCTGCTCTTGGTCCGAGATCATTTGTGACTAGTAAAACTTTCTTATCGCTATAAACGGCGTGCTCCAATATAAGGTTTTCTTCCCATATCCATATTGGCAATCTTTACCCGACTTCCTGATCTTGGGGCATGCAACATGCGGTCTGGTCCTAAATAGATTGCCACATGCGAAATTGGTTTTCCAAAAAATACTAAATCCCCTGGTTGTAAATCTTTCCGAGCGATCGCTTTGCCATAGCGATATTGCGCCCTTGATGAGTGCGGTAGCGAAACACCAGCTGCACCAAAGGCCCGCATTGTTAACCCAGAACAATCCCAGTAGGTAAGGCCATCTGCGCCAAAGACATACTTATCGCCAATTTGGGCAAGGGCATATTTAATTGCAATTCCACCACGACCAGAAACTCCTGAGTACTTTCCGGCATCACTTAAAGATTTTTGTTGGTCGGCATCTTCTTGGTCATCATTTAGCTTAGCTAAGCGCTCTCGTTCAGCAGCGGTTAACTTAGCTAGCAACTCCTCTGCCTCCTTTAGTTTTGAGTTTGCCAGCGCTAATTGCCTAGTGAACTTGGCCTCTGCCGCCTTAACCATCGCTAATTTGTCTGCAACTGTTAAGGAAGTAGCGGTTAATCGCTGGGTTGCTACTGAAAATTTCTTTAAATCAGCAGTTTTTTGTCTAGTTACAGCCTCTAAAGATCCTGCAGCAGATAAATATAATCCTGGATCGGTTGAAAAAAGTAACTCTAAGGATTGGCTAAGTGGGCCGGATTTATAACGTTCATTTGCAATCGCGCCAATTGTTTTGTTAAGGGCGGTAACAGATGCTCCCTGTTGACTTGCTTGTTGTTGGACTGTATCTAAAGTTTTCTTTAATTTTGCTAATTGCACCTTGGCCTCTTGCGCACCTTCTGCTGCTTCAGTTGCCTGCTCTTGCAAGTCTCTAACTCTGCCCTGCACCTCAATTAAATTTGGCGCAGCATTGGCTGGAATTGGAAAAAGAATTCCCGCACCAATTACAAGGGGAAATATCACCCGGGGCATACTTCTCATTTTCAAAGGCTAACCGCCACTACGCTGCCAACTCAACCCAACTTAAGCGTAGTGTGCTGAGAATTATCTAGATTTCCATCCTTTTTTCATGATTTAGCCAATTTTCTTCCTCCGTTTTAGTTTTGGAGAATTTGGCACAAATCGCAATGGCGGCACCAATCCAACAGTGGAGAGATTATTTATTGCTGCTTTATCAGCATTACTTAACTCAGCTTTTTTACCAGGCGCAGGCTTTAAATCAAGCAGCACTGATACAACACAATCGCCACAGGCGATCTGGCGCATTACACAACTATCACAATCGATGATCATGGCAAAAGGTTAGGTGCCAGCACTGACACTTGGGTAACCTGCGGGGTATGCGCTCTGTAATCACCACCGCCAATTTGATAGTGGGCAAGGATGGATCAACCACCTTAGCTGGCTCATCCATCGGCCTTTCAACTGATGAGGATCGGCGTAGATTTCATGAGCTTCGATCAAAAAATGATTTGATCTTGATCGGGGGCAACACCGCAAGGCGTGAGCCATATAAGCGAACCCCAATTCCCCTTTATATTCTCACTCACACAAAGGTTAGGTTGCAACCAAAAAATCAGTTGGTAAAACAATTTGCGCTAACTCCAGCTCAAATGATTGAAGAGCTTAAAAGTAGTTTTCATCCAGATCAAAGTGCTGGCATTAATTTATTAGTTGAGGCCGGGCCAACTCTATTAAAACAGATGATTGAACAAGGATTAATAGATAACCTTTATCTAACAGTAAATCTGGAAAAAACTGGTGAAAATCCTCTCTCTATCGCAGATCTAACAAAAGGTTTTGAATTAATTAGCCGTGAGAATATAACTCCTTGTGATTTCTTCCATTATAAAAAACTAGCTAAGTGAGATAACGGCAACTCCTGCAATAGCAAATCCAATTCCTACGTACTGGATTTTATGTAATCTCTCATGCAAAATTTTAAAGGCAAGTAGTGCCGTAACTATTGGATAAAGTGAACCAAGTACTACCGCAAGTGAAACTAATCCTTTTGTAGTTGCAACTCCTAATAATAAATTAGCAATGAAATCTGCTGCCCCTATTCCCACTAGCACAGGTATATCTTTCTTTTTAAACCCACCAGTTGTGCGAAAGCGAGCAAATAAGAATAAGGCAACGATGAAGGTTGAAAAGCGCATAGTTGTCATAGTCATAATTGCGCTACTTGCTGAGCCTCTTGCAATGAATGCAACTGCTGCGCCAAATCCAAAAGCGGCGATTACTGCAAAAACAATTGGCTTAACCGCTAAGCCACCTTTTAATTCAGGCCCGCTTGCAAATACGGCGCCAGTTAGCGCAATACCCATACCAAGTAATTGGGTTGAGCTTGGTTTTTCACCATTTATAAATGCGATTGTTAATGGAATCAAAACACTTAACGCACTAATTGGTGCAACTACACCCATCCGGCCAGTTGCAAGGCCAGAGTAGAAAGCAACCAAACCAAGAAAGCCAAGTAGACCTGCACATATACCTGATAAGAAATATCCATCCCAGGAAAGATTTGGTTTGATCCAAGATGAGCTAACTAAAATAATTGTTATTCCAATTAATAATCCAAATGCTTGGGATACTGCAGTTACTGCTATTGCTTGAAATCGCTTAGATAATTTGCCGCCGAAGAAATCAGCACTGCCCCACAGTATTGAGGAGAGAATTGCCAAAAGTGATGCCATTAGCCAAGCCTACTAGGTTGCATTTGAACTTATTTATTTTCTACTTCGCTCGTGGCTTCACATACTTTTCCCAACGGCAATTTATCCTTAGACAGTGAAAAAAACTTTTGATCAAGTAATTGCACCAATTTTGGCGTTAAAGCCAAGAGGTGAAATTTTGCTTGAATCAGTTCCAGCCCCTCAAAAACTTGCGCCCCATGCATTAGCAATGACTGCTGATGTTTTAGAGGATGCTGCAACTGGAAGATTTGTATTACTTCATGACCCAGCTGGCCAAGAAGGTTGGGGTGGCCAATGGCGATGTGTAACTTTTGCTCGAGCTGCAATTGATTTAGAGATGGCCTCTGATCCACTACTGCCAGAAATTGGTTGGGCATGGTTACTTGAATCACTCAAGAAGAATAATTGTGATTTTATAAATCCAAGTGGCACGGTAACTAGAGTTGCAAGTGCATCCTTTGGTGAATTAGTTGAACGAGATGAGGATTCTGAGATTGAAATTCGTGCCTCTTGGACACCAACGAATGAAGAAAACTTAGCCGAACATGTAAATGCCTGGCTTGAGCTATTGGCAATTACAGCAGGTCTTGAGCCAATTCCGCAGGGAGTTAGTTCAATCTCTCGTAGCAACTAGAATAAAGTAATTCATGCTTACCCCTTTGCTCTCACCTCGCCGTGGCACACCAGAAATTGTTGCCACCGAAAATGATTATGAAAAAGTAATCACCGCACTATTAAAAGGTGAGGGGCCAATTGCAATTGATGCCGAACGTGCATCTGGTTATCGATATAGCCAACGAGCATATTTGATTCAGATTTATCGCAAAGGTGGCGGTCTGCATTTAATTGATCCAATTCCGTTAAAGGATTCAAAACTTTGGCAGAGATTTAATACTGAATTTGATTCGGTCGAATGGGTTATTCATGCCAGCACCCAAGATCTTCCTTGTTTAATTGAGGTAGGGCTTAGGCCAAAGCAATTATTTGATACTGAATTAGGGGCAAGAATTGCAGGTTGTCCAAGAGTTGGCTTAGGTGCTTTGGCCGAAAGTTTATTAGAGCTTCAACTTGCTAAAGAACACTCCGCAGTTGATTGGTCAATTAGGCCATTAAGAGCTGAATGGATTACTTATGCTGCCTTAGATGTTGATATCTTGCTAGATATCAGAGATAAAGTTGAACAACTCTTATCTGAGCAGAAAAAGCTTAAGTGGGCGGAGCAAGATTTTGCTTCGATAATAAAAAATTACCAGGATTATGAATTTAGCGATTCACCAAAATCAGATCGATGGCGGCGGACCTCAGGTATGCATAAGGTGCGAGATAGATTGAGCATGACAATAATTCGAGATCTCTGGCTCTCTCGAGATGAGTTGGCTCGGGAGATAGATCTTGCCCCAGGTCGAGTTTTAGGTGATGAAGCAATTGTGGAGTTGGCAATTAAAAGACCAGATAATTTAGAAGAGGTTGCTAAGACAATTGGTTGGCGAACTCGGTTAGAGGCACCACCATTTAGTCGTTGGTTAAAGGTTTTAACTACATCATTAAATACTCCCTTAGATGAGCAGGTAGAGCTTCGAGTTGCCTCTCAATCAATGCCGCCAATTAAGATTTGGAAAGAGAAGAATCCCCTTGGCTATGCCCGCTTAACCCATGCCCGGGCTGCCTTAATTGAATTATCAATGCAATTACAAATTCCTACTGAAAATTTAATCACGCCAGATTATGTAAAACGTATTTGTTGGCAGGAGCCACCTATCGATGTGAGTGATTATGAAAGTTTTGTTGAAGGTGAGTTAACAAGATTGGGTGCTAGAAGTTGGCAGGTTGAGCAGGTGGTATCTGTTATCGCCCCTCACCTATCTGCCACAGAGGCCATAGTGGTAGCTGAGATCGCAGAAGCCGAAAATGAGGCGCCAGTAGCCCCCTAAGTATGTGATAGGAATTACGCAACACTTAAGTTGCGTAATTCAAGCCCCTAGGAATATGCTCATCTCATGCTTAGCACCTTCTTAATCGCCCTTCGTGAGGGGCTAGAGGCTGCCTTAATCGTTGGAATCTTGGTCGCATATGTTGTTAAGACTGGTCGACGCAATCTCCTAGTTCCAATTTGGACTGGTGTGGGTGTGGCCCTTGCTGCAAGTTTTGCACTCGGTGGATTTTTATCATTCACCTCAGCTGAGTTAAGCGAGCGCGGTGAGCAATTCTTTGCCGGCACCACCTCATTCCTAGCAGTTGGTCTTGTTACTTGGATGGTTTTTTGGATGAAGCGAGCTGCCAGAACTTTAAGAGATGAACTACATGGCAAGGTCGATAACGCATTATCTGCTGGTCCAATAGCACTTGCTGCCGCTGCTTTTTTTGCAGTTGCACGTGAAGGACTTGAGACCGCGCTATTTGTTTACACTAATTTTAAAACAGTTGCAGCAACCTCATCGGCCTCAGTTGGCTTGATTGCAGGGCTAGCACTTGCGGTGATCTTGGGTTATATGATTTATAACCGTTCAATTAAATTAAATTTAAGTAAGTTCTTTACAGTCACTGGAATTGCCTTAATTATTGTTGCAGCAGGCGTGCTCTCCTATGGTGTGCATGAGTATCAAGAGCTGGGCTGGATTCCAGGTGATGGCTCATATGCTTGGGATATCTCCTCCATTATGGCTAAGGATTCAATTGCTGGCACAATTCTTGCCGGCACAATTGGCTTTGATGTGAACACCTCTTGGGTGCAACTCTTCTTCTATGCCAGCTACCTAGCAATCGTGCTTCGCCTGTATACAAAATCTTCTCCTGCCAAAACTTTAGTTAAATAAGTACTCGCCCACTACCCATTTACTCTACTGGCGGGTAACCTAGCCCTATATCCAAGCATCACATTAGCTAGGGGCTAAAAATGAGTAAAACTGCAAGTGCAAAAACCAATGTGGTCTTAGTGGACGCGGTTCGCACCCCATTTGGTAAAGCAGGTTCCCTATATGCCCAAACTAGAGCTGATGACATTATGGTTCGCTGCATTCGCGGGCTATTAGAGCGAAATCCAAATCTTCCGTTAGATCAAATTGATGAAGTAGCGATTGCTGCTGCAACTCAAACTGGTGATCAAGGTATGAATATTGGTCGATCAGTTTCAATTTTAGCTGGCATTCCAAAATCAGTTCCTGGTTACTCAATTGATCGCTGGTGTGCTGGCGCGCTAACTGCAGTTACCACAATTGCCGGTGGCATAAATATGGGTGCTTATGATTTAGCAATCGCAGGTGGCGTTGAACATATGGGAAATCACCCAATGGGCGATGGCATGGATCCAAATCCAAGATACTTAGCTGAAAAAATTGTTGATACTGATGCGCTGCAAATGGGCGCAACTGCTGAGCGTTTACATGACAAATTTCCACACCTAACAAAAGAACGTGCGGATAAATACGCACTAGCCTCGCAACAAAAAACAGCGGCCGCCTATGCTGCAAATAAAATTCAGCCAGAATTAATTCCAGTTGCAACTAGAAGTGTTGAATTAGGTTGGGGTGTGGCAACAGTTGATGAGCCACCACGACCGCAGACCACACTCGATGCGTTAGCCGCACTTAAAACACCATTTAGAGCAGCAGGTCGAGTAACTGCTGGAAATGCCGCGGGTTTAAATGATGGCGCAACTGCAGCAATCTTGGCATCTGAGGAAAAAGCTAAAGAGTTGAATCTGCCAATCAAAGCAAAGTTAGTAGCTTTCGCATTCGCTGGTGTTGAGCCAGAGATCATGGGTTATGGACCAGTGCCAAGCACTATTAAAGCTTTGAAAAAGGCTGGCTTAGATATTGGCGATATTGGTTTATTTGAAGTGAATGAAGCTTTTGCAATTCAAGTACTTTCATTTCTAGATCACTTTGGCATTGCCGATGATGATAAACGAGTAAATATTTATGGGGGCGCTATTGCAGTTGGTCATCCACTGGCCTCATCGGGGGTTAGATTAATTTTAAATCTAGCCAATGGCTTTAAGGAGCACCCAGAGGTTAGATATGGAATTACCACTATGTGTATTGGCTTAGGTATGGGTGGCACAATTATTTGGGAAAACCCTAATTTCAAAGGTGATAAATAATGTCTGATGTCTTAGCGGGTGCACCTGATGAGGTAGTAACTAATGCAATTGTGCAGATGGTTTCACTTTCACCATTTGGTGCTACCGGTAACCTAGCTTTAATAACGCTAGATAATGGCGCAGACCATAATCGACCAAATACTTTTGGCCCAGCATCCTTAGCGGCGCTTTCTACCGCCCTTGATGAGGCACAAAAATCAGATGCAGTGGCAATTGCGGTAACTGGTAAACCATTTATATTTGCAGCAGGTGCTGATCTTTCGGCAATGAGTTTCTTAAAAGATAAGTCGCAAGCAGTTTCAATCGGTGATTTAGGGCATGAGGTTTTTCTAAAGCTACATGAGAGTAAGAAGCCAACCTTTGCCTTTATAAATGGGTTAGCACTAGGTGGTGGCTTAGAGGTTGGACTTAACTGCCATTATCGAACCTTGGCTACAACCGCCTTTACCGGCTTGCCAGAGTGTTTCCTAGGTTTAGTCCCAGGTTGGGGAGGTGCAACACTGCTGCCAAAACTAATTGGACCAGAGAACGCAGTTCAGGTAATTATTTTAAATGCACTAAATAACAACACGATGATGAAAGCAAAGGATGCGTTATCCCTTGGCGTAGTAGACGCAGCTTATGAGCCATCTGATTTTATTGAACACTCAGTTAAATTTGCTGCTGATGTATTAAGTGGAAAAAATAAGATTGAACGCAAAGATTTTAGTAAGGATTCTGCCGGTTATGAAAAAGCTATCGCAACTGGCAAAGCTGCGATTGCTAAGAAATATAGTGGAGCGCAGATCCCATCCCCACTTGCAGCCCTTGAGTTAATCAAAGCATCTCAAAGTAATTCAGTTCGAGATGGATTTGCTGCTGAAACAAAAGTATTAGCAGATTTAGTAATGAGTGATTCACTACGCGCATCCTTTTACTCATTTAATTTAATTCAGAAAAAACGCAAGAAGGTTGAAGGAGCACCTAAACCAGCTCTTGCACGAAAAGTAACTCGAGTTGGCGTAGTTGGCGCTGGTCTTATGGCATCCCAGTTGGCATTGCTGATGCTTCGAAATCTTAAAGTCCCAGTTGTAATTACCGATCTTGACCAAGAGCGAGTCGACAAGGGATTAGCCTGGATTAAGACTGAAATTCAAAAGTTAGTTGATAAGAAGAGATTATCCCCTGAATCAGCCGCAAGATTGTTAGCAAATATCTCCGGCTCAGTTGATAAGAAGATCTTTGCAAATGCTGATTTTGTAATTGAGGCGATATTTGAAGAGTTATCCCTAAAACAAAAGTTGTTTAAAGAGCTTGAAGGCATTGTTACACCAGAGTGCATATTGGCAACAAATACATCATCGCTTTCAGTTGAAGCTATGAGTGAAGGATTGAAGAATCCAGAGCGAGTTGTTGGATTTCACTTCTTTAATCCAGTTGCAATTATGCCGCTGCTTGAAGTGGCAAGAACTTCCAAAACAGATGATGCCACTACTGCAACAGCTATAAATATTGGCAAGGATTTAAAGAAGACTATGGTGATTGTTAAAGATGCCCCAGCTTTTGTGGTTAATCGCCTGTTAACTAGATTTATGGGTGAAGTTACAGATGCAATGGATGAAGGAACTCCATATGAAGTAGCTGATGCTGCAATGGCTCCCCTAGGTTTTCCAATGTCATCCCTTGAATTACTTGGTTTAGTTGGCCCAGGAGTTGCATTACATGTGGCGCAAACTTTAAATAAGAATCTTGGTCCACGTTACAAGATTTCACCAACTATGGAGCGTTTTGTAAAAGATGGGGTAAAAACTTTTTATGTAAAGGATTCAAATGGAGTTAACACTGTTAACCCAGCAGCACTGGCTCTGCTAGAAAAAGGTAATTCACCTTCAACTGCTGAGCAGGTAAGAAAGCGTGTTCTTGAAGCATTAGCTACAGAGGCAAAAATGATGCTAGATGAAGGTGTAGTTTCAACCCCACAAGAGATTGATATTTGTATGTTGCTAGGTTCAGGATGGCCAATGCACCTTGGTGGAATTTTGCCTTACTTAGATCGAGAAGGAATTAGCGAAGCGGTTTGCGGCGCTCGTTTTCATCCAAAGGGTGTGGCATCCCTTCCTTAACATCTATTCCAATCTCACTGCTATTCCAAGCAATTAAAGATCTGGTGATGTTTTGAACTGTAATCCCTAAATCTTCTAAAATCTCAGCTCGTTTTGAGTGCTCTAAGAAGGCTAGCGGCAATCCAATTGAGTGCACGGGCACATTTAATTGCGCATCTCTAAATAATTCAGAGATTGTGCTGGCAATACCACCATGTTTAATTCCATCTTCTAACACAACTACATATTTATAGCGTTGCGCCATTGTTACTAATGATTTTGGAAGTGGTTTAACCCATCTTGGATCAATAACAGTAACGCCCACGCCCTCTCTATAAGCTTGCGCTGCTGCTTCTACTGCTATCGATGCGAAGGCGCCAATGCTTACCAATAAAACATCTGCGCTCTCACCACGATATAAAACATCTATGCCATCACGGCGTTCAAAAGCTGGGATATCAGCATTTACTGCTCCCTTTGGAAAACGAATTAACGAAGGTGCATCTGAAATATCTAACGCCTCGCGCAATGTTTCTTTTACTCGCTCACCATCTCTGGGGGCTGCTACATGCAAAGTTGGCACAATTCCAGTTAATGCTAAATCCCACATGCCATTGTGAGACGGCCCATCATCACCGGTAACACCAGCTCGATCTAATACAAAAGTTACCCCAGCTTTATGCAAAGCAACATCTAGTAATAATTGATCAAAAGCTCTATTTAAAAATGTGGAATAAACCGCAACTACTGGATGTAGGCCTGCAAATGCCATTCCAGCTGCTGAAGTGGCTGCATGTTGTTCGGCGATACCAACATCAAATGTTCGTTCAGGGAAAGCTTTTTCAAACTTATCTAAACCAGTTGGCCCCATCATTGCTGCAGTAATTGCCACCACATCACTTCTTTCAGCGCCAATTTTTACTAACTCATCTGAAAATACTGATGTCCAACTCTTTCCACCCTTGCTTAAAGGTTGACCTGTTTCAGCATCCACAACGCCAACGGCATGAAACTTCTCAGCTTCATCATTAATTGCTGGTGCATGACCTTTACCTTTTTCAGTAATTACATGAACTAATACGGGCTGGCCGTAATCTTTAGCAATCATTAAAGTTTTTTCCACTGCAATCACATCATGACCATCTACTGGCCCTAAATACTTAAGACCCAAGTCCTCAAACATTCCTTGTGGGGCAACAATGTCTTTAATACCTTTTTTAACACCATGCAAGGTTTCATAAATTGGATGACCGACAACTGGTGTTCGCTCTAATACACCCTTGCCCCAATCTAAGAATTTTTCATAACCACTTGTGGCACGTAGGGTAGAAAGATAGGTAGCTAGCCCACCAATAGTTGGTGAGTATGAGCGTTCATTATCGTTCACAATTATTACTAACCGCTCATTCTTACTAGTTGAAATATTATTTAAAGCTTCCCAGCTCATTCCGCCAGTTAAAGCACCATCTCCTACCACGCAAACTACCGCGCGATCTTTTTGATTTGTTAGTGAAAAACCTTTGGCAATTCCATCACTCCATGACAAGGCAGTGGATGCGTGTGAGTTTTCAACAACATCATGTTCACTCTCACTTCGATTTGGATATCCAGCTAAACCACCTCGTTGACGAAGTTTTTCAAAACCAGCCATTCGACCAGTTAACAACTTATGGACATAGCTTTGATGACCGGTATCAAAAACCACAACATCCTTTGGTGAATCAAAAATTCTATGTATGGCAATAGTTAATTCAACTACTCCTAAATTTGGCCCCAGATGTCCACCTGATTTTGAAACCTGTTCAATTAGAAATGATCTAATCTCTGCAGATAATTGATTTATCTCTTCAGCAGAAAGCTTCTTTAGATTCGCTGGCGATTTAATCTGACTGAGCATGGCTATAGTTTAAAGGGTAGTTAAAACAATGGCGATTTACTTGCTCAATAATGAGCGTAATACATACTGCATGATGCCGCCATGGCGATAGTAATCTGCCTCACCTGGGGTATCGATTCGAAGCTTTGCCTTAAATTTCTTTCCGCCGGCGCTAACTTTAACCTCTTTTGGTGTTTGGCCATCATTTAATTTATCTACTCCAGTAATTGAAAATACTTCACTGCCATCTAAACCTAATGAAGCTGCATTCTGCCCATCTTGGAATTGCAGGGGCAGTACTCCCATGCCAATTAAATTTGATCTATGAATTCTTTCAAAAGATTCTGCAATTACTGCGCGAACGCCAAGTAAAGCTGTTCCCTTCGCTGCCCAGTCACGAGATGATCCTGAGCCATACTCTTTACCAGCCAAAATAACTAACGGAATATTTGCTTCAATGTATGCCCTGGATGCATCATAAATTGTGGCTTGCTCACCATTAGCTAAGAAATTCTTAGTAAAACCACCTTCTACGCCATTTAACAACAAATTCTTTAACCTGATATTTGCAAAAGTTCCTCGGATCATAACTTCATGATTGCCACGGCGAGATCCATAAGAGTTAAAGTCAGCTCGATCGATGCCATGTTCTGCCAAGTATTTACCAGCCGGTGAATCAACTTTGATATTTCCAGCAGGAGAAATGTGATCAGTCGTTACTGAATCCCCTAATACTGCTAGCACTCTGGCAGATTCAATATTTGTTACCGGCTTTGGATTTCTAGGCATGCCATCAAAATAAGGTGGTTTTCTAACATAAGTAGATTTAGCATCCCACTCAAATGTATTACCAGTTGGCGTATCTAGGGATTTCCATCTCTTATCGCCTTCAAAAACTGATGCGTAATCTTTTGTAAACATATCTGATGAAATTGAAGCAGCTACAACAGATTCAATCTCCGCACTTGTTGGCCAAATATCTTTTAGGAAAACTGGATTGCCATCACTACCAGTTCCAATTGGATCTTTTTCAAAATCATGATTCATCGACCCTGTTAACGCATAAGCCACCACTAAAGGAGGTGAGGCTAAGTAGTTCATCTTCACATCAGGTGAGATTCGCCCCTCAAAATTTCGATTTCCAGAAAGGACGGCAGAGACAGCCAAGTCATTCTCATTAATTGCCTTACTGATCTCAACTGGAAGTGGGCCTGAGTTTCCAATACAAGTAACGCAGCCATAACCAACTAAGTTAAATCCTAATTTCTCCATATAAGGAGTAAGTCCTGAGCGATCATAATAATCGGTAACAACTTTAGATCCTGGGGCCAATGTGGTTTTTACCCAAGGTTTACTGGATAAACCCTTCTCTACCGCTTTCTTAGCCAGCAGCGCAGCTCCGATCATTACTGAAGGATTAGATGTATTTGTACACGAGGTAATTGAAGCAATAACTACATCACCATTAGAAACTGTTGTTGGCTTGCCATTAACTTTTACATCAATCTTATTTTTATTTGTTTTATCAGAGAAATAGGTTGGAACCACTGCTGCATATGAACTCTTAGCATCGCTTAGTGAAATTCTATCTTGTGGTCGCTTTGGCCCTGCAATTGATGGCACGATTGTTGAAAGATCTAACTCTAGTTTTTCTGAGAATCTTGGTGATGCAGAAGGATCATGCCAAAGACCATTTACCTTTGCATACTTTTCTACCAGTTCTAATTGCTCAGCACTTCGACCAGTAAGTTTCAGATAGCGAATTGTTTCTTCATCCACCGGAAAGATTG
>Ga0209401_1000251_pt1 | contig 36749 bp, 78 predicted proteins | sample M_140807_MF_Meta_FD_187318 | JGI IMG/M metagenome (GOLD analysis project Ga0209401, IMG submission 187318) | Freshwater microbial communities from Lake Montjoie, Canada to study carbon cycling - M_140807_MF_MetaG (SPAdes) (version 2) | ecosystem: Environmental > Aquatic > Freshwater > Lake... | reverse complement strand
CATCAGAAAGTGATGTTGTTAGACTACATATCAATTCTCCTGGTGGTGATCTATTCACAGCAGTACAGTTTATGCGAGTGATGGCAGAAACTCCTGCTACAATCGTTGCATCGGTTGAAGGTGCTTGCATGTCAGCCGCAACAATGATTTTCTTGTGTGCTGGCGCATATGAAATCTCAGAACATGCTATGTTTATGTTTCACAATTACTCTGGTGGCACCATCGGTAAAGGTGGTGAAATGTATGATGAATTAGTGTATGAACGTAAGTGGTCAGATAAAATGATGCGTAATGTTTATGCAGATTTCTTGACTGAAGATGAAATTAAGGCTATACTAGATAATAAAGACATTTGGATGAGTGCAGACGAAGTTGTCAAAAGACTTGGCAAAAAGAATGATGCAATTGATAAGGTGAAAAATGCAAAATCAAAACCCACAAAACCTCCCGCAAAACGAACTCCAGCAAAACGATCAACAAAATAATAAATGGTTGTTTCTTGTGTCATCAGCAATACATGCTAAACATGGTGTTTATAACACAAAAGAACGATTAGATCAAACAATTGCAACCTGTGCATCAATTAAAGCAAAGGTTCCAAATGCAGACATTATTATTCTAGATGGTGGACATGAACATCTAACCGATGAGGAAAAAGAAATTCTCAGAGGTAGTATGAATCGTTTTATTTCATATACAGATGATGCCGAAGTTAAAGGTATTCAAGCAGTACCTAGCCATGACATTGTAAAAAATGCAATTGAGATTTTAATGTATGGAACATTCTTTTCCGAAAACACAGAACAGATCAAAAAAGAATATTCAAGAGTATTCAAGATAAGTGGTAGATACATTTTGAATGATAACTTTGATCCTGACTTTCACGAAAAAACTAAGCATGGTATCGTAATCCGTGGTCCATATACAAGTCAATTTCCGCCAGATACAACTGGAGGAATTACAAGACAGTACATGAGTCGCTTGTGGAGTTTTGATGCAAGTCTTATTCGATACATTGCAGAATGTTATCAGAGGATGTATGCACACATGATTACGAGAGTTAACAATGGTGGTTACATTGACATTGAACATTTGTTATTTAATTATTTAAATCCATCAAACATTCGTGTTCCAGATAAAATTGGAATTGAAGGTGGTATTGCTCCTAACGGTACACAGGTGTCAGAGTGAAATACGAAATCTTTCAAATTTGTTTCGACAAAGATCAAATCTCTAAAGTTGATCCTCTATTTAAACCATTTGATAATACGTCAAATGAAAGACCTGAGTTGCGTGAATTTCATTCTTTCGATAGAATTGAGAAAGAAGAATTTGCAAAGGGTTTAGATGCATGGGGTGTTTTCGGTCCACGTTGGCAACAAAAACTTAGATATTCATCTGAAGTGATTATGAATTCAATTGATGATAATCCTGGACATGATGTTTACGTATTCAATCATGCAAGAGTTGTGAGTGCGTTCACGTACAACGTTTGGGAACATGGTGAAATATTCCACAAAGGAATTAAACAAGTAACTGCGGCCGCATTGAAAGCCGCAGGATACAATGACAAAGTTCTAGATGTTATTATGACAAAGAACATATGCTATTCAAGTTATTTTGTTGCAACAAAAGTCTTTTGGCGTGATTACTTAGATTTTGTTAGAGACATTTATGATAGACTAGAATCATTGACGGGAGAGAATGCAGAGATTTATCATGGTAGTGCAAACTACAGTAGAGATAAAAATCTCAGCATGTTTCCATTCATTGTTGAAAGACTGTTTTCTACTTTCTTACATTTACATCCTGAATACAAAGTCTATAGTCAACCAATTGATTTTAGTGTTTATAATGTTGGTGAGTTTGAGAAGCCACTTGTCGTATTGAATGAGATTAAAGAACTTTCACTCAAAATGGATTCACCGCAGATGTATCAGTATTGGGCAGTATTGCGTGAACACTTTATGAAACATCATCCACAACTCTTTCATTTAGATTGATATGATTATTGATTTGTTTAGACCTACTGTAGATTGGATTAAAGATGACTGGTATAGTAATCGTATTCGTTTTGTTGCTGAGTGTCTTGCTTGGGCTATTTCTATTGGCTGTTCAATTACCATGGCTGTCACAGTTCCCAATCCGCCCTTACTTACTTTGTACCCTATTTGGATCATCGGTTGTGCTATCTATGCTTGGGCTAGTTATACTCGGAAATCATTTGGGATGCTTGCTAATTACATATTGCTAACAACAATCGATTCAATTGGACTTGCGAGAATGTTATGGAACTAAATCAAATTTTAATTGCGACAACAGTATGGGGAATTCTATTAGCATTAGTATATCATCATATTACATTCGCTAAGATTAAAGAATGCTACAGCATGTGGTTCAGAAAAGAATACTGGACTGACTATAATACTGTAGAATTTTTAAGTTGGGCGGCCAAAGCATTCATCATTGTACCAGGTTTGATTTTTGGTATACAAATTTGGTGGTTGTATTTCTTCACACTTGCGACAAGCCTAACACTCATATGGGCAAGCGAAAAGAAACTATTGCCAACATTGGTGGGATTCAATACCATATGGGCATGGATATCTTGTATGGTACTCGCACAGCACTTGACTTGACATTCCATGATTGATGAGTTATAATGAATGTATTCGCTTAAGGAGTACTTATGGAAAACAAATCTTGGATTATAACGTTGGAAAAAGATGCCGAAACTGGTGACTTAATTCTTCCTTTGAACGATGAAATACTTGCAGAAACTGGTTGGCAAACTGGCGACACTTTAGATTGGATTGACAATGGTGATGGGAGTTGGACTATGAGAAAGAAAGAAACGCAATGGGTTCTTGTTGAAGCCGTTTCTACGTTCCGTGAGCGATACATGGTAGAAGTTCCTATTGGCACAGATCGCTATGGTAAAGATAAATCGGAGTGGGCACTTGATACTGTTACTCTAAGTGAAGCAAAAGAATTTTCACAAGAACATTTGGGTGAAACTATTGTGTCACATCGTATTGTGACTGAAGAAGAAGCACTTGCATTGTGTGATATTGATAATGACTATGCAAAAGCGTGGAATGATCAATTAAAAAAGAAAACATTTTTCACAAGTATAGATGAACATTTGAAAGACTGATTATGACTTTGCCTGATGAAAGATATCGTTCGTTGAGATGCGGACAACAATTACTTTTAGATTTATTGAATCCTAAAGTAACACCAAAAGTGCCTAAATACGTGCGTGAACGTGCAAGAAGTATTCTAAGGCACTATCCCGATCCATATCATTTCACAAAGATTGTAGAAGCATTGCCTGAAGATTTTGTTGTTAACAGTCCATTTACAAGGATATATGATGAATCAAAAAGTGTATGATGAGGTTGTACAGTTTTTAGAAAACTTATTGCATCCAGAAGGATTTGGTTGGGCAGTTACTAGTGAAGTTCATAGAGAAGCAAAAAGACTATTGAGTATTATAGAACATGAAAGAGAAGACGTTAGAGAATTATCTTAAGCAAGATGATTTTGAAAAACTAAAAAACACTTTGCTAGGTGGATCAGTTCCTTGGTACTACAATGAACTCCCTAGCGAATATTCTTTCACGCATTCTTTTTATAAAAATCATCAAGTTGCAACATCTCATTTTGAGATTATTACGCCATTCATTGCTTTGCTTAAACCCAAAGCAATTGTAGAGATTAAAGCATATTTGTTTCCGATGACAAAGAATGTTATTACATATTCAATGCAGTTTGATCAGCCCTTTAAAACTAAGGGTGCAATCTTTTTTGTAAACAGTAATGATGGTCGTACAATGCTTGACACTAGCAAGTCAATTGAATCAGTTGAAAATAGAATGTCGTTTTTTAATACGTATCATCCTTATTGGAATACAAGTTGCACAGATGAAAATTGTCGTGTTCTAATTAACTTTAATTATTTCTAATATGACAGTAAAAAACTACGAAATTGTAAATGACTTCTTAGACAAAGAAGTCTTTGAATCATTGAAGACGTATCTAATGTCAGATAATATTCCATGGTTTAATATGATTGGTCCTTGGGGTTATTTCAATCATCAATTTTATTCTAATGTCGATGAAAGTCCATTTTTTGATAAACTCTTTCCTATTACAGAAAAATTAAATGTTAAAATTCCAATCTCTATTAGTGGAAAACTATTCTGTAATACTGGTGCATTGTCACAACATTTGATTCCTGTTGAAGTGTCTGATCCACACACTACAGCAATCTTTTTTGTTAACAGTAATGATGGATACACTATGTTAGATGATGAGACTAAAATTGAATCTGTTGAGAATAGTGTGCTGTTTTACGATGGATCAAGGCAAACAATAAATACAAATTGTGCGGATCAAAAAGTTCGTATATTATTAAAATTTGAGTACTTCTAATGAAAATTTACATAAACAATTATCGCAATCATTGGCTAAGCCCATATCACATCCTAAAGTTTGTTTGCTTTTGGGAAAAAAGTGATGACATATTTTACAATCTTGAAGATAAACCTAACGCACCTTACGAGAAGTGGGTTAATTTTTTAGACCCTATCTGCAAAGTGATTGCAAAAGTCTTGGATGTAATTCATCCTAAAGTTGACTATGTGAAGATTGACTATTGGGACACTTGGTCTATGGATCACACCCTTGGGCAGATTGCATTGCCCATGTTAAAACAATTGCAGATAAAAAAACATGGCGCACCTTGGGTTGATGATGAAGATGTGCCAGAAGAATTGAAGTCTACTTCAGCGCCAGCAAAAGAAAATGAATGGGATACAGATGACAATCATTTCAAGCGTTGGGATTGGGTCATGAATGAAATGATTTTTGCGTTTGAAAATCACATTAATAAAGAATGGGAAGAAGCATATCGTTCGGGCGAATTTGACCATAAGTCAGTTGCTTGTGAGTGGGATGAAAATGGCAAAGCCAAACTGTTTAAACTGGAAGAAGGTCCGAATCACACATACAAATGTGACTACGAAGGCATGGCAATTGTTGAGGAACGAATCAAGAACGGATTTCGTTTGTTTGGTAAATATTACCAGAATCTTTGGGACTGAATATAAATACTCCTATGATTATAAAATAGGAGAACCAAATGGATTTTTTTACACCGCAAGCGGCAAAACAATTGATGCCGAAAGTGAAAAATTTTAATCAATGGTATGAATTATTAAATACAATTTTACCTGATTACGATATCGACACACCACATAGAGTTGCCGCATTCATGGCACAATGTGGACACGAATCAGGCGGATTCACCCTATTGCAAGAGAACCTGAACTATAGTGCAAAGGGACTCAGAGGAACGTTTGGTAAATATTTTTCAACAGATGAGATTGCAAAACAATACGAAAGACAACCTCAAAAGATTGCAAATAGAGTTTATGCAAATCGTATGGGCAATGGTGATGAGAGTAGTAACGATGGATGGACTTATCGTGGTCGAGGAATTGTTCAAATCACAGGAAAAAATAACTATATAAAAGTGTCACAGAATATGTTTGAAGACGATTCTTTAGTACAGAATCCAGACATGTTACTTGATCCAGAATATGCAATTCACTCAGCAGGATGGTTTTGGACTGCCGCTAAGTTAAATGATTTAGCAGATATCGGAGATTTGAAGTTGATGACTAAACGCATTAATGGCGGTTATATAGGACTTGAAGATCGTATTCATCATTACAATCATGCGATTGAAATTTTAACTTGAAGGAAAGTTTATGTTTAAAAAAATTAAAGATTGGGTTCTAGGAACTAAACCTGTTGAACAATCAACAAATTGGCCACATCCAGAGCCAGTTGTTGAAGTGCCGAAGGCTCCAGAGCCAGTTGTTGCAAAGATTGAAGAACCCAAACCAGTTCCAGCAAGTCCTGTCAAAAAACCTGCGGCTAGAAATTATTCAAAAAAGAAGCCTGTAAAGTAATATTATTAAACGAGAAAATCTATAGTGCTGACATTGAATATTTCCATGCGTATTTGCTTTTCGTGTGATCTTTTCGAATACAAATCATACAGATAGTCTCTAAGTTGTATTTTTTCAATTAGTTGTTTGTTATATTCGTCCCAACGTTCTTCATTTTTTCTCGCATGAACATCGGCTAGTATGCCATCTACATTTGCATAACTTGGCGCAACGATTGGAAACCATCGAACGGCGTCCATTTATTTTGCATTCCGGTACATTTCATATGTCACAGCACGAACTTCTGAATCATCCGAAGTTCCCAACAAATGCGCTAAACTATTATATATCTTTGATACTTGTTCTTTATCGCATTGTGATCCCTTTGATTTCAACCACTCTATTACTTTTACCTTACGTTCATATGGATGATGCGTAGTTAACGCAATAGTTTTAAACTCGCCTAGATCACATGGTACCTGCGCTGTTGACCCAACAATCAACGCAGACATTCCTATGAATAGAATAATCCATTTCATTGCGACATTTCAGACGATGCTAGGTTAATTCTAGTTTTCACTATTGTTAGATCAGTAGGTTCCTTTTTCCATCCCACAGCAACATATCCGTCAAAGTCTCCAATCTCAGGAGGAATACCACCACGGCAAACAAATGTCACGCCTTGTTTAGATTCCCATTCAGAAGATTTATCAAGCACACTTATTTTATCGCAAACAACTTCACCATTTAACATACCAATGATGCCAGCATTTCTAGATTGATCTTTACTAAACAAACTAGAATTTAATCCATCTAATGAATTATCTCTTCCTTTTGGACCAAACGCTAACATTGTTTTTCTTGTATTCACATTAAGAGATGCTTTGTGTACAATTACAGTTGTTGCTTCTAAATCTTTTTGTAAACTCCCTGCAACTGGAACAAGATGGTTCACTTCTTTAAGATTTGTCACATGACTTGATTGTGTAATTGCATTTAGAATTACAACTCTACTATCCCATGCAAAGTATCCAAAAAAGAATATACTAGCGAGAAGAATAACTTCAAACAATTTGAACGGCGTGTCAACCCACTTAATTAAATCAATAGCCTTATCTACCATAGAAGATGCAGATTTTGTAGCACCACTCACATCAACACTAATTACTGATGTTGGTGCAGGTGATACTTTTTTAACTGTTCTTTTTACTGTTGCCTTTTTAACAGGTGTTGCTTTTTTTGTAGTTGGTTTCGCTATAACTTTTTTTGTTACCATTATAGTATTTTACTTTCTTTAATCTTTCATTGAGCCAATTTTCTTTGAACCAAAACCTAATCTATCTTCCAAGACGGCAATATGTTGGCGATTTTCCATGATAGCATCACGGTTCTTTTGAATTTCTTTTTCTAAGTCTTGACGTAGTTTTTCACGGGCTAATTCAGCACCGCTGTTACTTGCTTGTTTATTATCTGTTGTAACAACTAAACTAACTTTTTGATTCAAAATAGTTACATCGTGTTGAATAGAACCCAATGCTTGAATTAAGTATCCCGTTGAACCAATGAGTAGTGGTAATAGAGCGAACAATAGTTTCTCTATAAATGCGCCTTTAGCACTTTCTTTATTTTCTTCTGCCATTTTACTTTCCTTTGTTATATAAATCGAAAAGCGATTTTACTTTGTCTTCTAAGACACCAATTCGCACATCCATTTTTGCTAAAACAATAACGAGAGTAATAAACGCTAAAAAAACTGGCCATGCTTTTAAAAGTATTTCTACCATGTCCATAACTATTCCCTCCCTAGGATTAATAGCATTATTATTTATGGTAAACCAAGTCTTAGGACGTTGCGTAAAAACAACACTTTCTGTAGGGGGATTTTGTTGTTTTTGTGCAACAATGTGGAAAGTACTTGACTTACATCCTCACTATGCTATACTGTAAGTATGGTAATGAGAAAAAAACGTTCTGATAGAAACCACGTTCTGTACAAAGTTACTTGCGTGGATACAGGTGATACATACATCGGTTTGACTGTTGCACAGGGTCAAGCCTACTTGCGTTCCGTGAAAGTTCGGTGGCAAAAGCATGTGAGCCGTGCAAAGTGCGAAGACAAAGATTGGGCAATGTGTAATGCATTGCGTGAATTGTCTGGCGCAAAGTGGCAGTATGAAGTGATGGAAATCATACGTGGTCGCAAACCAGCCCACCAACGGGAACGTGAGTTGATATCAGAATGCGAACCAACATTAAATACATTCTGACTTGACATGCCAATTCAAGTATGTTAAGATGTTAAACATGAATGGAGATTTTATGAACACTAAAGAAATGACACTAACTGCCATTTTGGTATTTTTAGCAGGCATGTTTGTTGCCGTTATTATATCCTCTGCGATTACGATATGGGCAATCAATACTGTATTTTTAACTTCAATTTCCTTTGACTTGGAAACTATTTTAGCATTAGCGTATTTACAATTCCTAGTCGGTTCTATGATTAAAGGAATGAAATCATGAATATGTTTATCGTACTCAATGTATTGTTCATGGTAATGTGTTGGAAGTTTGCAACCATTGACTTTAAGAATGGTAACAATAAAATGGGATGGCTGAATATATTTTTTTCAGCATGGAATGCGGCGGTAATTGCAGATAAACTTTTTTAAAGGAAAAATCGTGAAATACAAAACTTTAGCGTTTGCTTTGATTGCATCATTTGCAACTATTGCATCCGCACAGGAAGTTGTTCAGTATGACTATGCTAGGGTTGTCAATGTTGATCCAATTCTAAAGACTGGTTTCAATACTGTACCACGACAATCATGCACCACAATCATGCAAGTTGGTACCAATCAGGAACAACAAAAATGCACCACATATCACGATAAAATGTATTATACTACACCAATCGGATACAATGTGACAATTGAATATGATGGCGAATTGCGTACAGTAAAACTTGCTAAAGAACCTGCAATGAGAGTGCCGATTAAAGTTGTTAAACGAATTTATGTAATAGAATGAAAGCATATATAAAAGCAGTATTACTGATAGCATTCACTAATGCAGTACATGCAGAAGTGAATGTCGTATCCGATTCTGCTGAGAATGGAACGTATCAAGCAAAAATTCTAACTAAGGAACTTGTGTTTGATAAACAGGATAGACTTGTATCACGGCAAGTGTGCAATAAAATCCAACAGCGGACTCATTATGATAGATTCGATAATTCAATTACCATAGTGACTCCGAATCAAATTTCTTGTAGAATCGTATACGAAAATGAAACTCAAAATGTATTGAGTGGATATTACGTTACTTACGACTATAAAGGAAAAATTATGTCAACAAAATTAAATTATGACCCTGGTGAGTTTATCAAAATTCAACAAGGTCAATAATGTTCTACATATACGGAGCAGAAAATAGTAGGGCTACAGATAAAGCAGAAAATTTATTGCTGGCATCTCACCAACAATATAAAATTTTTCTTATCGGCAAACACTATACTGTAAACCAATTGTTAAGATTGCATCCAGAAACGAAGCAAATACCTCACGTATATCATGGGCTTAATTATATTGGCGGACTGAAAGAGTTGTATGACCATCTATATGAATTAACAAAATTAGATAATGACCAAGATGATACTTGACAATCCGCCGAGTTGTGAGTATACTAGAAACATTGACAAACGTTATTTTTAACATGGAGAACTTTGATATGACGAATTTTTATTATGCGAGTGCTAATACAAGTGAACAAAAAGCATTTCGGAAGTGGCTTGTTAGCCACCTCAAATTTGGTCCCGTGACTGTTAACTTTCAAAAGAAAGATGGTACAATGCGTACCATGAAGTGTACACTAGAAGAATCTGCAATTCCAGTATACGAAAAGAAAACAGAAATTGCACGTACTAAAACAAGTGATGAATCTATCTCTGTAGTTGACTTAGAAAAAAACGAATGGCGTTCATTCCGTTACGATTCTATTAAATCTGTATCATTTACATTGGGTGAATAAACTATGAAATTTTCCAAGATTAATCCTGGTGCCGATGCAAAAGCATATGGCATGGAACCTTCTTGGACCAATCAAGCCGAGATGAAAAATCTTAGAAGCGAAGAAATTCGTGCATTGAATTGGTATAACTATTTTTGTGATAACAAGCAAGCAAAAACGTTTGTTGTTGAATACATGGATAGCATTGATAGATCAAAAGAAGAAATTGCACTAGTCGCATCAAGTGACGCATCTATTCCAGTACAACTTGGTTGGGTAGCACGTATGATGTGTATGGGCTACGAACCCTCCGAATCATTCAAGAAATTCTTTGTCAAAGAGTTTAAAAAAGTTCTTGAAACTGCAAAGAAAACAAAAGCAAAACATGTCTCTAAAACCGAACAACACATTGCAGTAATAACTGTTAACATTCAAGAGCGTATACGTGAGAAGGCACTTGAAGAAGTTGGTGAAATTGAAGGGCTTGTGGATGACTTTATTGCTGGCGGATGTAAGTCTGCACCAGACATGCAATCGTATCTAAAGAGCAGAGAGTTATCTGCTATCGTGCAGAAACGCATGTGTGAAGTTTTCATCAAACGTTCTAAAGAGTTTGAAGATGCGATGAATACGTCCGATGCTGATATCAAAGAGGGTTATTCTAATTTCAGTAAAGTTCAATTGCGTAAGGTTAAAGAGTTCTATGATGCAATTGTTGCAGAAACAAATCGTGGCGCAGAATCAAAACCCACACGTAAAACACGCAAGGTAAAAGAAAAACCCCCAAGTGTCGTTGCCGCTAAAGTGCAATACATGAAAGAGTTTGCTGATTTGCAATTGAAGAGTATTCTACCAGAGAAGATCATCGGTGCGAATCAAGTGTGGTTGTACAATACCAAAACTAAATTGTTGGGTATGTACAATGCAGATAATGCAAAAGGTTTGACAATCAAAGGTACGACAATTCAAAACTTTAATGTTGAAACATCCATTGGCAAACGTTTGCGTAAGCCTGAAGTGACTGTTAAGCAACTACTTGATGGTGGTAAGATTGTACTGAAGAAACTTCTAGATGGTTTGTCTACCAAACCTAGTGAGTTGACAGGACGCATTAATTCTGATACAATTGTTGTCAGAGTGGTAAATTAAATGTCTATAATGATTTTAAAAGATTTGTTCAGTACTGTAACTGTTGACGCATTTACATACGAACACAACATTTGTGAATTCTTTCCTATCAAGGAATCAATTCATTACATGCCTTTATGGTGGAAAACTCTACCAAAAGAAAATATTGTAGTTCAGCCAAGTGATAAAATTCAAGTTCCGTATCCTGTAGCAACAATGAAAAGGTGTACTGGATTTACCGACTTATATAAAAAGAGTTTCACATTACCGCTTTGGGCTGACGTTGTAATATCATCTAATGATCAAGGAGAATTTGGATACAAATCTTCATGGAATGATTTTAAAATAGAATCACACGATAGGCATCAGTATGGTCCAACGTTTGACAACTTCATACATTTGAAAATTTTATCGCCATGGCTACTTAAAGAAAAAACTGGCGTTAAGTTTTATTTTACTGATCCTATGTGGAACAATCCAGAATTGATGAATCATTTTTTTATCGCTGAAGGAATGATGGATTTTAAATATCAATGTGCTACACATGTCAATGCATTTATTAATAAGACAAATGCTAATCTTATGTTCGAGGCTGGCAATCCTCTCAGTCGCATTATACCGATGACTGAAAAAAAAGTTAAAGTTAAATGTCATGCCGTAACTGAACAAGAACATAAAAAAATATGGGATGAACAGAAACGTGATTTCTGGTTCACACACACATACAACAATTTCAAAAAAGCCCTTGAGAGTAAAAAATGATTTTAATTGATTTGAATCAAGTGATGATTTCCAATTTGATGATGCAGATTGGTTCTAACGCATCGACACCGTTAGATGAAAATTTAATTCGTCACATGGTACTAAACAGCATTCGCATGTACAATACGAAATTCAAAGAACAATATGGTGATATCGTTATCTGTAGCGATGACAAGAAGTATTGGCGCAGAGACTTCTTTCCCTACTACAAAGCAGGTCGTAAGAAAGACAGAGAAGCATCTCCGTTCGATTGGAATCTAATTTTCGAAACTCTAAACAGAGTACGTGATGAAATCAAGGAACACTTACCATATAAAGTTATCCAAGTTGATAAAACAGAAGCCGATGACATTATCGGTACACTATGTTACAAATTCGGCACACAACTCAATAATGACGCAACTGAAAAAATTCTTATTCTCTCTAGTGATAAAGACTTTATGCAATTGCAAAAATTTGTCAACGTGGAACAATACAGCCCGATGGGCAAAAAATTCCTACGCACAAATAGCGCAGATAAATTCCTAAAAGAACACATTCTTAAAGGTGATCGAAGTGATGGCATTCCAAACTTCTTGTCTTCCGATGATACTTTTGTTGCTGAAAGCCGTCAGAAACCTGTAACTGAGAAAAAACTAAATAGTTGGCTAGAACAAGAACCTGAGACTTTTTGTGATGAAATTATGTTGAGAAACTATAAACGCAATGAAATGCTTATTGATCTCTCTAAAATCCCACAAGAAATTCAGTCTAAAATTCTAGAACATTATGACTCGGCTAATGAAAATAGCAGAGACAAGATTTTTAATTACTTTATCAAGTATCGTTTGAAGATGCTGATGGAACACATACAGGAATTTTAACATGGCTATTGATGTTAGTAGAATGACTTTGCCCGAGATACTTAAACACGTATCCGAATTATCGGCAGGTAAAAGAGTTGATGCGTTGAAACAAATTGGCAATCTACGAAAAGATGTAAAAGTTCTTTTGTGGTACGTTTATCGCAATGATGTAAAATTTGAATTACCTGAGGGTTCACCTCCATACAAACCTATGGAAACACCTGACAATTGGGGACACAATAGATTGCCAAAAGAGATGCGTAAATTTGAATATTTGCTTGCAACTTATAACACTAATTCAATTAAACGTGAAAAAATCTTTATTGAAATTTTAGAATCAGTTTCGCCAGAAGAGGCAAAACTCATCCTTCAAATTAAAGACAAGAAATTGTCGTATAAAGGCTTCTCACGCAAACTTGTTGAAGAAGCATTACCAGAAGTTTTTCTAGGGGAAAAATAATTTCCATGACAAGCAAAAGTAAGAAGTATAATACCTTTCGTGAATTCTACGAAGACGATGATCGCCCACGTAAAAAGCCTAAAGTAGTTAAAGAGTCACAAAAACAAAAAGACAAATTTAGGTCACAGTTGAGATTTATGGATCCAAAAAATATAAAGGACGAAGACTTTGATGAATACGAAGAGAGTTGATAACATTGTTGTCATTGGCGGCGGCACAGCAGGATGGTTGACTGCATTACTTGCTAAACAATTTCAACCAAATAAAAATGTTGTACTCATTGAAAGCCAAGAGTTTGGCATTCTAGGCGCAGGTGAAGGAACAGTTCCTTGGTTTCCTACTCTACTTGCACAATTAAACATACCAGTTAGATATCTTATTAAGAGATGCAAAGCAACAATCAAACAAGGAATTCTATTTGAGAATTGGAATGGAAATGACGATAAGTATTTTCATTCGTTTGGTTGTAATGAACGCTTTGATTTAGCAAATTTAAATTTCTCAAGAAATCTTTCTCTCAATTCGTTTCTGCTTGCACTAGCGGCAGATGAATCTACAGAGACAATTAACATTTCAGAAAAAACTTCACTACAAAACAAAGTTGGTTCCATTCGTATGGATTCACTATACGAAGATAATCCTGATGAATTTGCAAAGTATCATCAATTGACAGAATTTGCATTACATTTTGATGCAAGGGAGTTAGCAGATACATTAAAGGATGTTGCACTAAGTAGACACATCGTTAGAGTTGAGGGAATTGTATCCGATTTCGATAGTGATGAGAATGGAATAACAGCAATCAAATTGAAAGATGGACAATCAATCAAATCAGATTTTATCTTTGACTGTTCTGGATTTAGAAGACTTGTCATCGGCAAGCACTTTGGTGCAACATGGAAAAGCGTAAGAGATATTTTACCATGTGATTCTGCTATACCATTCTTTATTGAAAACAAAACAAAAGAGTTGCCACCATACACTAGTGCAACTGCAATGAATGCTGGTTGGGTTTGGAAAATTCCAGTACAAGGACGATATGGCTGTGGATACGTTTATGATTCACGTTTCACAACTGAAGAAAACGCAAAGCAAGAAGTCGTAAATAAATTTGGCGATGTAAGATTCCCAACTAAATTTACATTTGATGCAGGCTACTATGAAGAATTTTGGATTAAAAATTGTATTGCAGTTGGACTCTCATCTGGATTCTTAGAACCACTTGAAGCAACATCAATTTGGATTACAACTCACATGGTTCAATACGCACTTGAATCGTTTGACCAAATGCAAAAGCAAGATCAATTCATTATCAATGAATACAATGAAAAGTTTAGAAAACGTTTTGAAGATACTGTAGACTTTTTACGTTTGCATTACATTACAGACAGAGATGATACCGATTTCTGGAAGCATTGTAAGCAAATTAAAAATTCTGATAGACTGAATTCTATTTTAAAGAAAGCAGAAAAAAGAATTTTGCATTACGATGACTTTAAAGATAGTTCGTTTGAATTGCAAAGTTGGTTGACAATCTTTAATGGTATCGGTTTGATGAACCAAGATTTGATTCGCACATACTTAGAAGATAACAATATCGACAAAGCAATTCCTGCATTCTTGGAATTCACAAAGCATGTAGAATTAGCATCGGAAGAATGCACGGATCACTATGAATTGATTGAAAAAGTTCGTTTGTAAACCGTCAAAACCAGCCGTTTAGGCGGCTCTACAGGACGGACTGTACTCTGACACTATTCACGCCCTAGAAACCGCCTAAAACCGGTTCTAGGGCGTTGTTTTTTCCCCACAAACATGTTGTTTTTGCACAACAATGAAAAAAACTCAAAAAAACCCTTGACTTACCCTCCGAAGCGAGTATACTTGTATCTGTAGTGAGTGAGATTGATTGGAGATTGAAATGATTACGATTTTAGCGATTTTGATGGGTTTGTTTGTTGCGATGGTTCTGTTTGGTGCCGCTGTTGGCGGTTCTGTTAAAACCCTCGGTTAATTGATAAAGGAAATGAAAATGATGTACGAAGCACTAGAAACCTTGAAGAATGACATTGTTGCCGATTACGAAGGTTGGCAAAACGTTGGCGGTAAACCCCGCACCGAAATCCAAGCACGGATGCTTGATGAATTCATCAACGGAATTCGTATTGACGAAGGTAGCAAGTACATCAAGATTGTTACTGGTTCCTCGGTTTGGGGTTTCATTGTAAAAACTGATACCGACAAGAAATTCCGCAAAGGTGACATTCTGAAAGCGGCTGGTTGGTCGGCTCCCGCACGTAACGCCGCCCGTGGTAACATTCTGGACGGTGGATACACAATCCAGTGGATGGGTCCTCACTATCTGTGATTGTTGCAAAAAAGCAACAACTTGAAAAATAGTTGTTGACTTTTCTGCCCAATAGAGTAGAATAGATTCTGTAGTGATTGAGAAATAGGAAATTTGAAATGCGTACTAAGACTTTTATTGACGGCTTTAAAAATTCACAAAAAATCCGTGTGATGTTTGATGGATTTGGTGTCTACACTACTGTAGGCGGTGTGTGTGGTACGTTTGCTACTGCTAGCCATAGCGCCGCCGCTTGTGATGCATTGTTGAAATTGTCTTATATGCGTTACATGGCTAAAAAAGATAACGAGTTGGTTCCAACTGGTTTGGGTTATACAACCCGTGGTATGCAAGTTCAGATTGATTTGATTTAAGGAAATAGAATGACTACATTGACAACCGATATCTCCTACGGAATGTTTAGCGAAGTTGGTAACTTAGCAGTTCATGGCGTTGTCGTTACTGCAATTACAATGAACCTGACATGGCCACAGACTTACAAGTGTCTCAACATGTTAGCGAAATCTGACTACAGTAAATTTGGCGAAGTGATGGATACCGAAGTTCGTGAGTGTGTTTATCGTGCATGTGGTTTTACTTCTGACTTTTATGGTGCTTAATATGATTACATACAAATTTTATGTTGGTAAAGATGTTTACGAATTCACCGCAGAATCTAAACTGAATGCGATGGAAATGTGTAATCGTCAAGTGATTGATAAGTTGGATTTGCATCCTATGGCTTGGTTTGATGCTGGTCAAAATGCATTTTCGTGTCAGTCTGGCAACTTTTTTGATTAAGGAAACAAAATGAAAATCGAAACAGCAATTGGTATTCTGAATAAAGAACGTGAATTTTTGGGTTTGGGTTTCTTGGAGTTGTTGCAAGATATCCAAAAAGAAGGTAAGATGATTTACTCCGAACGAGTGATGGAAGCCTTTGAACGGTTCATGGTCGATGGTCGCAAGATGTTTGCCCCTGTTGCAGAATAACAACACTACCAAAAATAGTTGTTGACTTACCCACCCAACCTGTTAAACTAGAGTCTGTTGAGTTGATAAAGGACATTGAAATGCGAACAGCGAATGAACAAACCCTCTGGGAAATCCAAGCATACGGTGCTAAGAAATCTGAAATCCTTGAGTCCGTTACGGATTCAATCAGTTTCAAATTTTCTGGTCCTGGTATGGTGATTGCAAGTTATCTTTCCGATGCACAGGAAATGATTGCATGTGGTAGTTCGAATGATGCACGGCAGTATATCAATATTGCCAAAATGTTGATGATGGAATTCAATTTAGGTTTTAAGGAATAAATAAGATGATGCTAGTTATCTCTACCCAATACCACGAAAATTATGGCGCACATGATTGGGATGGTGAAGGTGAGTGTCCTCAATATTGGAAAGCAAAAGGCGGTTGCGAGTATAAGATACTTGACGTTCCGCTTAATGTAGACTATAATGAGTTAGTCAAATTTGCGTTGACTGGTATCGAAACGGACAATGAGTATAATCGTGAGACTATGATCGATTGGTCCATTGAAAGTGATGATTATCTTTCATGGTTCGAAAAATCCCAGTTGGAGTTTGATGGTGTTATCACCAGCAAAGAACCGACAATGACGTATCAAGAAGTTTTGGCTAAACAAAAGGAACTAGCATGAGTAAGATGGCCGAATTGGCAATGGAGATTGAAGAGTTGTACCTACAAGGTTACAATGAATTCACGATTGCAACAATGCTTAGTGTACCAGTAGAATTGGTAGATGATTTTGTTGCAAGTTTTATGGATGTAGAGTATAATGAAAGCATGGACGGAGACTTTGATTCCGCTATGACTTCAGCAGGAATGGGAACAAATGAGGACTATGGTGATTACGGTGAAAGTTTGTAGATCAAAACCACGTAATATGGTGGCAAAGGACTTGCGTAGTCCTAAGTATCGTATGCGTGTGGTTGAAGATAAACGCAAAAAAGAACCAAAGCACAAGGAACAATATGTATATTGAAGGCATGGGTCCGAGACAATCTATTGCCGTAGAAGTTTTGGACACAATTCGGTTTGGTGCATTAGATAAGATCAAAGGCGCAAACGGATATGCAAAGAAAAAACTTGACAGAGGTGATGGTTATGTGATACCATTTGGGTTGAACAAAAATTGTTATGGTGCAGTTGTTGTGAAATCACCGAAGAATATTGAAGTGAAGTTGTCAATTAATAACAAACGATCTTCAGTATATTTTAAAAAGTGTTATGATGTAAAACGTTTTCTTGTAAGGAAATTTGTAGAATGAATATCAATAAACCGCATCCAAATATTGCGATTCGAACAAACATTAGTGTTGATTTGAGTGCTAATCAATGGAATTTAAAAACAGATGAGTTTCCAAGAATCGTAATTGAAAAGGTTGCGTCATTCTTGAATAAGCGAGTGATGTATGAATACAATAAAGGCGAGCCGAAAGAAATGTTAGTTCAAGGCGTAATGTCACTAGCAGATCAATTTAAGATTTATGGTGCGACAAGCAAAGAAACAAAAAAAGTTCTTGACAATTTGCTCGAACAAGTGTATAATTGAAAGAAAAAGGATATATAATGAATGAGGTCGAAAAAGAAGTATTGCTGATTGCACAAGAAGAGTGTGCAGAAGTGACACAAGCGATTAGCAAAGTTTTTCGATTTGGCATTGATGCAGTTCATTTGGAACGCACCAATCGACAAAGGTTAACAGAGGAAGTTGGAGATTTGTTTTGCATGATTCAATTGATGATTGAAAATAAAATCATCAACATTGATGAAGTGGAACAGGCTTCACAAAACAAACGCAAGAAATTGCAAATGTGGTCAGACATTTTTACTAAAGAGAAAATTTAATGAAACTATTATCGGTACAGTCAAAGACGAATTATATGCCATCAAGTTGGCAGGGTAATTCTCGCTTTGAGATTGCCGATTGCCACACACCTGGAATGGGGGCTTGCACCTGAGGACCAAAAACCTTAAATGCAAACAAAAGCCCCCTAGCCTAAAAAACTAGGGGATTTTTATTTGTGTTTACAAAAAACAACAGTACCAAAAAATATTGTTGACATGGATAGCGTATCGTGTTATACTCTATTCATAGATTGAGAAATCAATCAAATGCTCTTTAACAATTTGCCTGTCAATTTGCACCGTTCGTCTATCGGTTAGGACACAGCCCTTTCACGGCTGGAAGAGGAGTTCGATTCTCCTACGGTGTACCATATTGAAACATTTTGCTCGGTAGTTGATATGAACGCCCTTGCCATCCAGTGAAATAGAGATATCCGGCCGGTAGATTCTCAAAGCGGATGAGTTCAATGAATAATGTTGGCCGCAACCAACGAAAACATTGAGTATGCGAAAGCAGGTAGTAAACAGAATGTTTCAATATGGTAGATACGTAGGTGTGCGCTGAAAGGCTAGGCAACGGTTTGCAAGTCCGTATAATGCAGGTTCGAATCCTGTCACCTACTCCAAACAATGGAGAGTTGGGTGAGTGGTTAAACCAGCGGTTTGCTAAACCGTCATCCAGAAATGGGTGCATCAGTTCGAATCTGATACTCTCCGCCAGAATCCCGTTACTATTTTCGTTAAAATAGCGTTTGATTAGCGATAGAGATCCGGTGGCAGAAAACCGTTAGCGTGAGGATTAAAAATACCCTCGCAGGCTCTGATAGGCAGAATCTCAACTGCACACAGACTTTGAATAAATGAGATGGACAGAGTAACTGCTCAATTAGGGGCTTGTTTGGAAGCAAGTAGCCTATCCTAATACACAATATAGATATGCACAATAATAAGGTTATTGTATATACCTATATGTATTTGGTCTTAAAGTGTTCATGGACGCACGATGGCTTGTCACGCCATAAGAGTGGGGATCGTTACCCCCTAAGACCGCCAGATTTTATATAAATATATGACGATTTATAATTTTAAGAAATGAATAATATGATACGTACTATAAAAGAATTGACTGATAAGTTTTTTGAATTTTTGATTGACGATCCAGTTCGCCCAAACATTCCTCACGTTGATAGAATCGGAAAGAACAGAGATATCTTTGTGTTCCGCAATGAACAAGATGAAGTGAAAGCAATGACATGTGTTAGTTATCAAAACATGATTCCAACAAAAGAATCTGAGTTGTTTGAGATTTGTGATACGCCAGATGTTGCTGTATTCTATACGATATGGAGTTACGCACCAGGAGCAGGTCGCACGTTAATCTTTGATGCAGTAAAATCTATCAAAGAAAACAATCCAGACATTAAACGATTCGTAACACTATCTCCAAAGACTGATTTAGCAAAAAGATTTCATACACGTAATGGTGCTATAGTGTTTAGAGAAAACGAAGATACTGTTAACTACGAGTATCTACAAGTTATAAAGTAATATCGCAGGTAGGTCAAGGACCCGCATGGTCTCATAAGCCATAGTGAGAGTGGAGCGTTACCACTACCTGCAACCAAACCCGCCGGAGTAACGTCTGGCTACTGTGACCCGCAGGAAGGAGAAGTGAGTTCGTGACTCAAGGGTGGTACTACTTTTACCGAAGTAGCGTTGGCAATACGAGAATTCTCTTTGGTCGGGGAGCGGGTGGAGGGTACGTGTGAGGGATATGATAGCGTCATATCTTTCTGTACTATAATTACCGCCGCAGAGAGAAAGCATTTATTCCAGAGTAGCACAGCGGTAGTGCAGTTGACTGTTAATCAATTGGTCGTAGGTTCGATCCCTGCCTCTGGAGCCAAACAACGGAGAATGAGAAGCATTGGCGACTTCAGCAGACTGTAAATCTGTCACCTTAAGGTATACGGGGTTCGAATCCCTGATTCTCCACCAATCGGTTCAGTAGCACAGCGGTAGTGCAACTCCTTCATACGGAGTAGGTCGTTGGCTCGAATCCAACCTGAACCACCAATATGGGGGCATAACTTAACGGCTAAAGTAGTAGGCTTTTAACCTATTAATCCGAGTTCGATTCTCGGTGCCCCTACCATATAAAAACACTCTAAACTGGACGCAGGTTCTATGAAGTAAGACCTTGAATTGATCCTCAAGAAGGTATGGAGAATAAGAGTGTTTCTATATGGTGTCTATGATGTAGTGGTAGCATTAGGGATTGTGATTCCCTCCGTATGAGTTCGATCCTCATTAGACACCCCACAAAGGAGTAATATATGCCGTCAGTATTTTTAGTTAGTGACACACACTTTGGTCACCATGGTGTATGTACATTCATGCGTAATGATGGTGTGACAAAACTACGTCCATGGGATAATGCAGATGAGATGGATGAAGAAATGGTTAGGCGTTGGAACGATAGAGTTCGCCCTAACGATAAAGTTTATCATCTAGGCGATGTTGTTATCAACCGCAAAGCATTGGGAATTATGCGTAGGTTGAATGGTGACAAAGTTTTAATTCGTGGTAATCACGATATTTTTCGTGATGATGAGTATAGAAAACATTTCAGAGAGTTACGTGCATATCATGTAATGAACGGAATGATTCTTTCTCACATTCCTATTCACGTAGACAGTCTTGGAAGATTCGGTGTGAACATTCATGGGCATCTACATTCTAACAGAGTGATGATGCAACCAGTAGGTAAGTATGGTGTTCCAGTTCCCGATCCAAGATACTATTGTGTATGTGTAGAGCAAACAGATTACACGCCAATTCTTTTTGAAGACGTTATCAAACGCATCAAAGAAGAAGGTGGTGTAGTAGGATTTAAGAACGGAAATGGTTCTGCCGATTGAGCAAGTGTGGTCATTGCGCTGGTTTGAAAAACCAGAGAATCAGGATCGTAACCTGAAGTCGGTACCAAATATGCCCGGTTAGTTAAATGGTATAACAAACGCTTGATAAGCGTTAATCAGAGGATCGATACCTCTACTGGGTACCAAGTATATCGCCCCGATGGTGGAATGGTAGACACGCTGGTCTTAGAAGCCAGTGCCTAGTGCGTGAGAGTTCGAGTCTCTCTTGGGGCACCAATTACCCGATTAGTGAAATGAATATCACACCTTGCTACGAACGAGGAGTTGGAGGTTTGATTCCTTCATTGGGTGCCAATTAGGAAGTGTGGTCGAGTGGTCTATGGCGCTAGTCTTGAAAACTAGAGATCGGAAACGGTCCGTGAGTTCGAATCTCACCGCTTCCGCCAAGTTGTTGGGGGTTAGTTAAATGGTATAACCACGGATTTTGATTCCGTTGTCACAAGTTCGATTCTTGTACCCTCTGCCAACTATATAAAGTATGACAACTTAAAATGAAATTATGATTAATGATTACCTTGTAGTAGATAATATTTTAGATGATCCAGATTTGCTTGTTGACTTCTCTAAGAGAATAGAGTATTATAAACGAACGAATACAATCAATGGTGCGTTACTAAAAAGTAGTGAACCGATTGGTGGGTATTGGCAGGGGCTCAGATCAGATTTGTTAGAAGTTATCGATTACAGTTTGTGTAATAAATTGTTCAATGAAATTTTTAAAAAGATTACATCATACAATGTGCAATGCAAAATAGAATCATATTTGCATTTTGCGCCAGCGTTTGTTGGGCAACCCCAAAACAGTTGGTGGCATAAAGATGATGGTTCTGTTTTGTCTGGAGTGATTTATCTGAATAAAAATCCTCCGAAGAATTCCGGAACAATAGTTTTAGTTGACAATAAACCAATTGTAATCGATAATGTTTTTAACAGACTTGCTTTGTATAATGCAAATTTGTTGCATCGACCAGAACAATGTTTTGGTGATGATGTGAATAATGCTAGATTGACTCTAACATTTTTCATTAAAGAAGTAAAAGTTTTGCCCTTTTAGTATAATGGTATTACGCCTGTTTTGTAATCAGGTTACGGCAGTTCGATTCTGTCAAGGGGCACCAATAACGCCTTGTTAACTCAGCGGTAGAGTAACTCCTTTACACGGAGAAGGTCGGCAGTTCGATCCTGTCACAAGGTACCAAGAATAAAACCGAGTGTGGCGCAGTCTGGTAGCGCATCTGGTTTGGGACCAGAGGGTCGTAGGTTCGAATCCTACTACTCGGACCATATATAATGGGGGGTGTAGTGCTAATGGGAACACATCTGGTTTGCAACCAGAAATTGAGAGTTCGATTCTCTCCATCTCCACCAATTTTTATGCGGGATTAGTTTAGTGGTAAAACGGCAGTCTTCCAAACTTCAGTTATGAGTTCGATTCTCATATCCCGCTCCAGTTTATTCCGACCTTCGTTCAACGGATAGGACATGATTCTTCTAAAGTCATTATGGGGGTTCGATTCCCTCAGGTCGGGCCAGATTTAAAGGCGTATATGATTGAGCATAATTACAATATCTTTCCAGTTCTATTGAAAAGATTTGAAAATTTTTTGACACCTAACGAATGCATTGAAGTTTTAAATCAACTCATTGAAGAATCTTTGAGCGATTATGGTGTGTTTAATGGTAATGTAAAAACGTCATTTCTTGCACATGCACATATAGGACAAAAAAGTTTTACTCTGGATAACATCGAAAAACATTTCAATATAAAAGATAAACTTCAATTAGCAGTTAATCACTATGCAAAAGATTATGGATCTAAAAAACTTAAATTATCAAATTCTTGGATGAATGTACAATATCCAGATAGCAAATTAAAATATCATTGGCATGGTGGAAGTGTTATCTCAGGTGCTTTATATTTAAATGTTGATGATGATAGTAGTGATATATGTTTTTTAAATCCAAATTCGTTTGCATCATTTATTCCGGAATTCATTATGAATGAAAATGTAACTGAGTATTCATCACAAAATGTAAAATTCATGCCAACTGTTGGAGATTTAATTTTGTTTCCTAGTTGGTTAGAACATGGATCGGATAAAAAAAATCAATCTAAAGAGAGAATTGTTTTAAGTTTCAATACAGAATATGAACAATAAAATTTTTGATCAAATAGAAAATATCAATCTATCATTTACGATAGATGATTTAATGGAACGAATCTCAGATAGGTATCGTTGGCCTAGACATTATCTTAAACATGTGAGTGGTTGGAACTATGATAATGTTCCAAGCATAAAAACAATTCTACAGAATGATGAAGAGTTTTTTGATTTTTATTTGGATGATGGATACGTAGATGCAAACAAAGTACATGACATGTACAATAATGGATACACGTTAGTTCTAAGCAGAGTTCAATATTTGTTCAATGACATATCTAAGATAACAGATATTCTTATGAATGAATATGGTAATGCTACAGCAAACATCTATGTTGGAAAAGGAACGTCAGCAGTATCATTCAAAGACCATACACATCCATATTCAGTTCTTGTTAAGAATGTTCAAGGCAAATCAGTTTGGGTTTTGAACAATGAAGAATTCATAATGAACGACCAACATGCATTGTTTTTTGGTCCAAACGTTACGCACAGAGTTGACAGAATTATCGAACCAAAATTATCAATAACGTTTAATATTGTGAGTATGGCGAAATAGGTAGACGCAAGAGACTTAAAATCTCTCGCCGCAAGGCATGCCGGTTCGATTCCGGCTACTCACACCAATTGGGCTTATAGCATAAAGGTAGTGCCGTCAACTCATAATTGATAAAGTAGTGGTTCGAATCCACTTAAGCCCACCAAATATCTCGCTAGTGTAAAGGCAACATAGCGGTCTCCAAAACCGTTGATCGGGGTTCGAATCCCTGGCGGGATGCCATAAATAACTTGACAGGCAATTGTAATTGTGCAATAATGTAGTCATGAATTAGGAAATATTGTGGCAAAATTAAATTTGGAAGAAGTAAAAGAGTTCATTGAAAAACAAACGCCTGAGACTAAAATCTATTTGGGATGCGATTCTGAAAGATTACGTGTTGATGGAGTTTGGTATGCAGACTACATACTTGCAATCGTTGTTCATATCGATGGTAAACATGGCTGTAAACTTTTCGGTGAAGTGATACGTGAAAAAGATTTTGATAAAAAAGTTAATCGACCACGCTATCGTTTAATGAACGAAGCATATAAACTTTCGGAGTTATACTTGAAACTTTTTGACGTATTAGAAGATAGAGAAGTTGAAGTTCATTTGGATATTAATCCGAATGAAATGTTTGGTTCTTCATGTGTTCTTCAAGAAGCAATTGGTTACATTCGTGGAACGTGTAACGTAATTCCTATGGTGAAACCAAAAGCGTTTGCCGCATCATATGCCGCAGATAGACTTAAGGGATTAAAAATTGCTTGAGTTGATAAAGTATAGGGACGCACAGATGAGTACCTATACTTATTTTTGGATGCAAAATACTCGAATTATTGGTCCATATTTTGATAATGAACAGGATGCTATATCATGGTTAAGGCAAAACTTTTCCTCGCAATACTTGCAATACTCGGAGGACTCTCGGTCAATGCGGCAGTCATAGGAAATGGTGAGTATCGTTTCGGTCCAGATACGGCAGAAAACATTGCATGTAGTCTAGCAGAAGAACGTGCTAAGAAAGATGCTATTGAGAAATTTGTTGGTGAACTAATTGAACATTCAACGAACGAAATTTGCAAAGATGAGTATTGTACATCATACAGAAAATACTTTTCAGAGACAAGCGGTGAAATTAAAAACGTCATTAGCAAAGATCGATATCTAGCACCACAGCATAAGCAAAACGTTTGTTATGTTGACATTGTTGCAAACGTAGAAAAGATCACAAATCAAATTCAATTTACAGTAAACGGCAAAACAGACTATAAGCATGGCGATAGATTTGCATTCAATGCTGTTATCAATCGTGCTGGTAAACTTGCGGTATTCAACATGACAGGCAATGAATACAGATTGATACATCAGTACTCTGTTAAATTGCCAAACAAAGAATTTACTTTGCCATCGGCAAATCAAAAGTTTGAAGCACTATTGCCAACAACAAAACAACAATCAAAAGAAATTCTAGTGTTTTTGTTTACCGAGGATAACTTGACATTTCAACCGAAGTATAGTACACTTGAGTTTGATCAGTTGGTAATGAGTCTTCCTTTCTTAGGAAGAAAACTTGTAAATCATCAAATTAACATTATGAGGTAAGTATGAAGTCTCTTTTTATTATGAGTGTACTGGTAGTCTTAACTGGCTGTGGTACTGTGGGTGGCACTCTGCAAGGTGCTGGACAAGACTTGAATCAAGCAGGTCAATACATTAAGAATGTGGGAAAATAATCATGGAAAAGTTTTTATGTTATGCAGTATTGCCGTTTGTAATTTCAATAAGCGCATGTAGCACTATCAAAGATGGTCCGAGTGTGAGTGAAACGAAAATGTTTAGTAACGAAGTTGACTACCCTAAGTGGTATGCAGATGCACCAAAGAAAGATGATTCTGCTATCTATGGTGTTGGTACTGAATACTCAAACGATTTTCAGTTCTCTGTAGACAAAGCAATGTTGTCTGCTAAACGTGAATTAGCATCTAACTATTCGTCATACACTAGTGCTATGATGAAAGACTTTGCAGTTGAATCTGGTGTACTAGGTAAAGGTGTTGCTAATGCTGACATTGAACGTACTACACGTTTGATTGTCGCTAAAGTAAATCTAGTTGGTGTACAACGCATCAACTTTATGACAGTAAAAGAAGGTAGTGGATTCCGTACGTTCGTTCGTTTGCGTTTCTCTGCTGACGAATCAAACAAGATCATGCTTGCTGAAGTACAACGTAATGCCGCACTCTATGCTCAGTTACGTGCATCTAAATCTTTTCGTGAGTTAGATAAACAAACAGATAAGATTGAAACACAAAAGATTAGCGAATTAAATGCAATGAAGGTAGACTAATGAAAGTTGCAATTACATCAGATATACACTTGGAATTTGGAGACTGGTATCCAGTCAATCCTGAGAATGCTGACGTTCTCATTCTAAGTGGTGATATTATGACTGCCAATGAAGTTGAAAACGCAGTTGGTGATCCCAATCAAACCATAGAATACAAAGGGCACATGTTCATTGAATTCTTGAAGAATTGCGTTAAAGAATATAAACATGTTCTTTATATTATGGGTAACCACGAACACTATCATGGCGACTTTGCAACAAGTGCAACTATCTTGGGTAGCGCATGTCACGATATTGGTGTAAAGTTTCTCGACAAATCACATGTGACTATTGATGACGTTACTTTCATTGGCGGAACACTTTGGACAGATATGAACAAAGAAGATAGCCTTACATTGTATAATATCAAAAGTGTTATGAATGACTTCCGTTGTGTTACAAACAGCAATCGTGTTCATACAAAAACAAGACCGCCACGTTTTACGCCGGAAGATTCAGTTGAAGATCATAGAAAGATGATTGAGTATATTCGATTGATGACTTCTTTGATGGGTAAATCTAACAAGTATGTTGTTGTTGGGCATCATGCACCTAGCAAACAATCTACTCATCCACGATACAAAGATGAGACTATGATGAATGGTGCATACTCTAGTGACTTGAGTGATTTTATTTTAGATCATCCCGAAATTAAATTGTGGACTCACGGGCATACGCATGAGGTGTTTGACTATATGATTGGTAGCACTAGAATTGTTTGTAATCCAAGAGGCTATGTTAAATACGAACGTGCAAGCAATGATAAAGAACCATATTTTGCAAAGGTGATTGAAGTATGATTAAAATCGAAAATTTGACAGAGCATCAAGTTGAATTGCTAGATACTATGTGGTCAATCGATAAAGAAGATGAATATCTCGAATGGTATGAATCTTTGACTGATAGCGATAGACGAATGAGTGATGTGTTAATGAAATTGATCTTGCATGAATTGATTGATGAATCGATGCTTGATGAATTTTCAGATGCAAAAAAAGTTCTTAGGAAATTTATGTTATGAAAAAAGTTGTTCGTAATGGATTAGTTGCAGTACTGTACTCTCCTGGTTTTGGTGCAGGCTGGTCAACATGGAATTCTGATTCAGAATTGTTGTTTGATCCAACTATTGTAGAGATGATTGAAGACGGAACAAATTCTGAAACAATTACACAATATTGCGAAGCCAAATATCCAGACACATACTGTGGTGGTGCAGGTGATTTAAAAGTTCAATGGTTGCCTGTCGGTACTGCTTTTCGTATTCACGAATATGATGGTGCTGAATCTGTAGAAATTCGTGATGACATTGATTGGATTATAGCATGATAAATTTTGCATTTGGTATTGCATTTGGAATCTTTCTTGCAACTGCTGGTACAACTGGCATTGCAAAATTGATTGATAGATCGGTAAATAATTTTCAAGGCGTTATTAAAGAATCGGTGCAAGAACAACCCGCACCAAAACCTACTAAACTGGAGTCAATATGAAACATTGGGCTGAACTAACTGAATTGGAATCTGTAATCATCCGAGTTGGAGAGTTTAAAAATCTCTTTAAACTTCTTGTTGCTGGCGCAGAGAATGATGTGGATATGAAAGTGGTGCAATCTGCAATCTATACACTTGAAGGTATGATTGATGATATCGATTCTACATTGTATGAAAAATTTCAAACTGTATTTGATGCAGTTAGAAATGAATCACAACCTGAATCAAAAATTAGTATTAGTGCATTTGATGCAAATACAATGCATCCTGAAGCATATCATCCTCCAAAGACTTATACAGCATATCCTCCACAGACTTATACAATATCTCCATCGATGGATAATGCGACCGATGAGGAAGAAGAAGCATTCCGAAACTTGGATAAAGCACTCCGCAGTTGGCATCAAAAGACCGTATAGGAAGGCTTTTGGGCGGCTTTCCGCTATAGACTGTACTCTTACCCCTCCGAGACTAGAAAAACCGCCCACAAGGCGGTTTTTTGCGTTGTTTTTCTGCAACATTTCTGAAAATAGTTGTTGACATGTGTTCCTACTGTGCTATACTAGAGTCTAGAGATTAAGAAAAGGAAACAAAATGTCAGCATTAAACACATATCTGGTACGCAAGAACGCATACGCTACAATCTTTGGTGCCAAAGCACTCACATTAGATAGTGCTACTGACCGTCAAAAGATTGCCGATTCAATCGATTCAGATTTGAGTCCCGAGAATTTGACTTGTGATGGTGAACTGCCCCGTAGTTTGGTCCAGAAACGCTACAAGGAATTGACAATGGCGGCTAAAGAACTGCAAAAACTTGACCCTTCCGTTAAGTTTTACGAATTTGCATAGTGTTGTAAAGAAACAACAAAATCAAAAATAGTTCTTGACATGTGTTCCCATTGTGGTATACTAGAGTCTAGAGATTAAGAAAAGAGCGAAAATTTTATGAAACTATTGTCCACTGGAAATCCTAAGGTTCTGAAAGGAATGTCACAAGGTTACAATACCTATATTCTGCACCTTGCGCCAGCAGATTTGAGTGGCTATGAAACTTGCGCCAAGCGTACCGCTGGCTGTACTGCCGCTTGTTTGAACCTCGCTGGTCGTGGCGGTATGTTTAAGCGTGGCGAAACCACTAACGTCATTCAACAAGCACGTATTCGCAAAACCAAAATGTTTTTCGAAACCCGTAACTATTTTATGACTTTGCTTGTCGCTGATATCGAATTGGCTATTAAGCAAAGCAAACGGTTGAACCTGATTCCTGTTTTTCGTTTGAATGGTACTTCCGACCTTGCGTTTGAAAAGTATGAGGTTGTACGTAACGGAAAATTCTTCCGTAATATTTTTGCCGCTTTTCCTGAAGTCCAATTTTATGACTACACCAAGATTCTTGGACGTAAAGTTGTTGATATCGCCAACTACCATTTGACATTCTCTGCCGCTGACGGCAATGATGCCGATGTTGCAAAGGCTATCACACAAGGTTATAATGTTGCTACTGTTTTTGGTATCAAAAAAACTTTGCCGATGCCTGAGACTTATATGGGTATGCCAGTTTTCAATGGCGATGAATCCGATTTGCGTTTCCTTGATCCCAAAGGTGTTGTCGTTGGTTTGTATGCAAAAGGCAAAGCAAAAAAAGACACCACTGGTTTTGTGAAATATCCTACTCTTATATTAATGGCGGCTTAAAATGAAATCTAAAATCTTTATTATTCAAACTGATAATTACAAATATTTTAAAAGCAAATTGCCTACTTGGCGAAATGGTTTTTGTGAAATTATGCGGAGTGTTACTGTAGAACCAGATCCGCATAATGTTTATGATTGTTGGGGCACTATCGAAGCCTACGGACAAAAACTTTTTGTTTATGCCAACGATTATGAAGGCGAAGAAAAATTGTGGCAAATTTATGGTGTTGCGAAAAAACAACAGTCTTGAAAATAGTTGTTGACTTACCTACCCATTGTGCTATACTAGAATTTGTTCAGTTGAAAAGAGATTAAAATGGAAGTTTATATCGTTAAGAGTTTTGGTCCTGAGAATGGTTGGGTCAATTTGAAGGCATTTGATAATAATGATGCCGCTGTGTATTTTGCTAATACCATTGAAAAGCAAATACCTGATGGTGTTGAAGATGAATTTGTTGAAATTGAAGTACTTAATGTTAGGAGTTGGAATTAATGCGTGGTTCTATTATAATGCTTGTTAGTTTTCTAATTGTCTTTGGTGCCGTTGGTGGTATCGAAGTGAATCCCGACGCCGACTTGTTGACTCTAATGATGATTGCGATTGGCGGTCTAATCGGCATGTTGATTGGTGTTAGTGTAATGCGTGAGGATGCATAATGAGCGATATTGAAATTGAAATTAATGAGATACTAGACACTACAGTTATGCTTTGCGAAGAAATTGCAGAGCAAGTTGGTTGTCCAGTTGAATGGGTTGAGAAAATTGTTGAGAAACGTTGGAATGACATGTTGTTTTCCAATGATGATTTTATGAATGGCTATGATATGGCAAAGGAGAATATGTAATGGGTACTCGGTCTTTAACTTATGTTTATGATTCTAGTGGTGACAATGGTGAATCTGAACCAATCATGTGCATCTATCGTCAATACGATGGATATCCCTCAGGGCACGGACATGAACTTGCTCAGTTTTTGAATTCTAAAACCCTTGTCAATGGCTATGGTGAACAGAATTCAATTGAAGCAAATGGCATGAGTTGTCTTGCCGCACAATTGGTCGTTCAATTAAAACACGGTGTTGGCGGAATTTATATTTACGCACCTGTGCTTGGTCGTGACTACAGCCAAGACTATGAATACCATGTGTATGATGACAAAGTGATTGTGCAGAATTGCAATACTGTATATGATAGCGGACACAATCAAGTTATATTTGATGGCACATGGGAAGACTTTGCACAATTTTGTTTAGATCCAATTTCTGCGGAGTGAACATGAAGAAAAACTATTCTAAAGTATTGGAATTTTTATACGAATTGGAAGATAGAGTTGCCGATCAAAGGACTAAACCCAAAGATGATTGGGATAAAGGATACAATATGGCTTGTTCAAATATCGGCGTAGATATTCGTGCATGTATTGAAAACATTCAAGAACTATTTGGAGTGGTAGATCAATGACAGGCTTTCAAAGCAAACGACTAATGGCACAAGATAGATTCAAAGTCTATTGTGAATGGTGCCACGATTGGCATTACACCGATGAAGTTGATATTCTAGATGTTGAAGAAGACATTGAAGGCCGTGATGTAGCGCATTTTGAATGCGGACAACCACCTTCATGGAACGAAGACATTTCACGTTACGATGGTACCTCCTCACTTGTTTATAAGGAATAAATTATGTTACTCGCAAAACCAAAAATTATGAATTTAATGTTCTCAAAAGAATTTGAGACATTTGACCAATGCAAAGAATATCTTGAACAATTTACTGGTGAGGAAATGTCAATCAAAGAATGGATTGCAATTGGCAAAATTCTTCAAGTGAACGAAGATGGTTCTACAAGTTTCCCCGAATACTTTTATCCTAAGACAATTAAAGTTAAAGGTGTAAAGCAAACAGTTATGACTAAATTCGACATTGAGGAATTCGCATGAACGAAAAACTTTATAAATTATTGCAAGAATCTGAAGTTTCTATATCGTCACCCCGTTTGTTTCACGGTTACATTGACATTCATAAATTTGCTGAATTGATTATTCAGGAATGCCTAAACATATGCGAAGATATGGGCGACAATGGTAAAGATGGACATTACTGTGCGGATAAAATTGCTAAAACATTTTTGAGGTGAATTATGAGCGGTGGACATTTTCAATACAAACAATATGAACTCGGACAAATTGCCGATGAAATCGAACAACTTATCTTAGATAATGATTCTGAGGAATTGAACGAATACGGAGGCACAAAGGGGTATGGTTACTCTCCACAAACTATTGCAAAATTTAGAATTGCTAGAATGTCACTTTTATTGGCACAAATTTATGTGCAAAGGATCGATTGGCTGGTTTCGGGAGATGATGGGGAAGATTCTTTTCACCGCCGTTTAGGCGCTGATATTGACGCCCTAGACCGCCGTTTGGGCGGCTCTGAGGGTTCGGACGTACTCTAGCATCAACCCATAGCAAAAAACGGCTCAAAACCGCCTAAATTTGTGTTGTTTTTATGCAACATTGCCGAAAAAGTGCTTGACATTCGATGGAACTTGCGATATACTGAGGGTGTTGGTTGTGAAGATATTAAGGACTTTAAATTATGAATCTCTTTGAATTGGACTCTAAAGTAATTGCCCTGATCAATGCTGAACTTCAAGTTGTTGCATTAACCCAACAACAAGAGGAAATTGACTTGACTTACCAAGCATTCCTTGATACAATGAATGCTTACCACGATATGATGATGTATGAATCTCATTCGTATGATCTTGATGCTTTTTATTATGGAGTGATCTGAAATGGCTTACATGAACCAAGAACGTAAAGCGAAAATCAAAGCAAACCTTGATGCCGCACTCAAAGGCACTGGTGTTAAGTATTCCTTGCGTTGCGATAATCTTTCTATCACATGCACAATCAAATCTGCGCCTGTTGATTTTATTGCAAACTCTAACGAAACTTGCGGTGCTGACTTCTATCAAGTATCCCGTGGTTTCCGTCCCAATGACACTGGTTACGACCAAGTGAATCCCTACCATTATCAGAGCCACTATTCTGGTAAGGCAAAAGAACTAATGACCAAAATCGTTACTGCAATGTATTCTGGTGATTATTATGACAATAGTGATGCACAAACGGATTATTTCGATACCGCTTACTATGCTCATATCAACGTTGGCAAATGGGACAAACCTTTTGTCGTTGTTGCTTGACAAACACCCCATGGTGTGTTACCATGTATCTGTTGGTTAACTCTTTTTTAAAGGAAATTTATTATGACTAAATCTTTGCAATATGTGAAAGTTTTCGAAGCCCTCCAAACCGCTAAAGGTCCGATGACTGTTAGCCAAGTGAAGGCGATTGATGGAATCGTTCCTACTCGACTTTCTACTTATCTGTGGGAAATCAAGAAAAATACGGGCTTTGCTGTCCGTGCAAATCGTGATGGTCGTGCCGTTGTTAGTTATGAACTAGTTGGCAATGGTACTGCACCTGTCGCTAAAGCACCAGTTGCTAAAGTGACAAAACCTGTTGTTACAAAAACACCAGTTGCAAAGGCTCCTAAGGCTAAAGCAAAAGCGGTTTCCAAACCTGTGCTTAAACAGGATTCTATTGAAGACGCAATGGCCAATATGGTCAAGCGTAAACCAATTGATGTTTTGGACGAAATCGATACTAACATTGAAGATTTCGAAGATCGTGAATACGCTAAAGGCTACGTTAGCGGAGCAATGTAACATGGTGACTTATGGATGAAACTACTCTAATTGAATCTTATATATTAGAGGCATGGGATAAAGGCTTGACTGATATTGACGTAGTTCCATATGTTCAATACATGACAAGCCTTCCTGCATTTAAAATTGAACCCGTACTGCAAGCATTAATCACAAGGATGTCAGAATGAAATTATCATTGCACGAACGATTGACTAAGTATGATTGGTATGTTACAATGATAACTAATTTCACTCTAATGGAATATTCAGTAATGATTGTAGTTATTATCGCATTGGTGATGGCATGGCTATAAAAACAATTTATCTAGATATGGATGGTGTTCTCTGTTCGTTTGAGAAACGATATCTTGAACTCTTTAATGAAACTCCAGGTTCATCTAGAGATAGAAAAGAATTCTCTTCTAATTGGACACAATTTATTGAAGGCGAAAACTTTGCAAATCTAGATTGGCAAGAAGGCGCACATAAATTGTTACAATTTGTAGAATCAATTCCAAATGTCACAATTGAAATTTTGTCTTCTAGCGGTGGGCAAAAGTATCATGCTGAAGTGACAATGCAAAAGACTATGTGGCTATGTGAACGTGGCATTCCTTATAAAGTGAATACTGTTCCTGGTCGTGCGTTGAAATCTGCATACGCAAATGCATCTACAATTTTAATTGATGATACTGAAGATGTTGTTGCAGGCTTCTATAAAGCAGGCGGTATTTCAATTCTACATAAAGACGTAGATGAAACAATTCGTAAATTGAATTATTACTGTCCAAATAAATGAATATTTTTTATCTTGATCCTGATCCATCAACGTGCGCTAAAATGCACTTAGATAAACACGTTGTCAAAATGATTATTGAGTATGCACAACTCATGTCAACCGCACATCGTATGCTTGATGGCGAACAATATACCGATAAGACTGCCAATAATCGTAACATTCAACGTTGGCGGATGAAAGATGAATTGTCTGAAAAAACTTTGTATAAAGCAAGCCACATTAATCATCCATCTAATATTTGGGTAAGACAATCAAAAGAAAATTATCGTTGGCTTTATCGCATGTGGTTTTATCTTTTGCAAGAGTATACATATAGATATGGTAAGAAACACGCATGTGAAAAATTGATGGGCGCACTTTACTTGGACCCCATAAATATTCCTAAAGGAATCTTTACTGAACCCACTCCAGCAATGCCTGATGAGTATAAAGTAAAAAATGATTCAATCACATCGTATCACAATTACTATATACATGATAAAGTAAGATTTGCAAGATGGACCAAAAGACAAATGCCCTCTTGGTTCGAAGAAGGAACAAAACATGCCAACATACAACTTTCGTCATCGTGAGACTGGCGAGATAATTGAGAAACTTTTTAAAATTGCTGATAGAGAGGAATTCCTTGAACAGAATCCTCAATATGAATCTGTTATGCTAGGCGCTCCATCATTAGGTGATCCTATTAGATTGGGCATCCGAAAGCCAGACAACGGATTTAGAGAAGTCCTTGCAAAGGCTAAAGAGGCTCATCCTAGAGGAACTGTTAATACTTTCTAATATGGGGTTACATCATACTACAAGTAAAAGGGCACCCATGGCAAGAAAATCTGCCGCAGTAAGAACTGCTAACACCGAACCAGACCTTCAACCAATCCCAAAACTCAAAGCAGTTAATAACACACTCAGACTCAGACTAGATGATTTAAAAACTTTTGATCCTTTAACAGAAAACCAAAAACTCTTTTTCGATGCATACAAACGTGGTGACTATTTTGTAGCACTACATGGCGTTGCAGGTACAGGTAAAACATTCTGTGCTTTGTATAAAGCAATCGAAGAAGTGATGGACAAATCAAATCCATTCAATAAAATTATCGTAGTACGTTCTGCGGTTCAATCCCGTGAAATCGGTCATTTACCAGGTGACGTAAATGAGAAGATGGAAATCTATCAACAGCCATATCGTCAAATCTGCGAAACATTATTTGGTCGCAAAGATGCATGGGACAGATTAGAAGAACAAGGACACATTGAGTTTATTTCTACATCATTCATTCGTGGTATGTCATTTGATGATGCGATCATTATTGTTGATGAAATGCAAAACATGACGTATGAAGAAATTGACACCGTTATGACAAGGGTTGGATATCGTTCTAAAATTATTTGGTGTGGTGATTATCGCCAAACAGATTTGACTAAAAAGAAAAATGACGTTTCTGGAATTCTTAAATTTTTTGACATTGCATATCACATGAAGGCATTCACTAAAATTGAGTTTACCGCAGATGATATTGTTCGTTCGTCCTTAGTCAAAGATTACATTCTTGCCAAACTCCAATATGAAGATAACACAAACTCAGGCTAAATAAAATACTATAAAATACTTAGGAATGCAAGTGAACTTTAAACATATTGGATGTGACATTGATTATGATCTTGAAACTGAAACAGTAAACGGCAAAAGATTTTACAAAACTCCAGAGGGATTTTTATATCCCTCTGTGACTACTATTACCTCACAACACGGCAAAGATAAAATCCTTGAATGGAGAAAACGTGTGGGTGAAGAAGAAGCCAATCGTATTTCAACTAAAGCATCCAGCCGTGGTACTAGAGTACACAAGATTTGCGAAAACTATTTAAATAATGAAGAAGACTTTGCACGTAAGACGATGCCAGATTCTGTTGCTATGTTTAAATCTATACAACCTCTATTGGATGAACATGTGAATAACATTCATGCATTAGAGGTTCCTTTATATTCTCATCATCTAAAAGTTGCAGGTAGAGTTGACTGTATTGCAGAATATGATGGTAAACTATCTGTGATCGACTTCAAGACTTCAAGCAAGTTAAAAGAAGAGGGTTGGATTAAAGGATATTTCATGCAATGTTCTGCGTATGCAGTAATGTATGAAGAACGAACTAGCATACCAGTGCCACAAATCGTAATTATGATTGCAGTTGATTCTGAGCATCCACAAGTTTTTATTAAAAAACGCAATGACTATATAAAAGACTTTATATCTTACCGTGAAGCATATGATACTGTATTGCTTGACTAGTTGTATAAATAACGTTATAATGTTAGTTATTGCTGTATGAAGCAAAGAGAAAAGTGACCTGGACGGGGGTGCGAATCCCCCCAAGTCCACCATAAGGAGACTATATGGATCCTGAAATGAAATACCAATATACCTGCGGGGTAGTGAGTATTATTATTTTGGTTTTTTTAATATTCTTTTTATGATGGGCTTGACCTAGATTTGACAGGGCAACAAGTAACAGAGTGGACAGCACGGTAGGCGATGACCGTTAATCAAGCAAAAAAAGTAAACGCAAACGACTCACGTTTCGCATTAGCCGCCTAAACTCGGCTTAGGGTTTCGACAGGT
>Ga0209401_1000250_pt1 | contig 36886 bp, 52 predicted proteins | sample M_140807_MF_Meta_FD_187318 | JGI IMG/M metagenome (GOLD analysis project Ga0209401, IMG submission 187318) | Freshwater microbial communities from Lake Montjoie, Canada to study carbon cycling - M_140807_MF_MetaG (SPAdes) (version 2) | ecosystem: Environmental > Aquatic > Freshwater > Lake... | reverse complement strand
GAGGATCCCGGTACCGTCGCGATCCTGATTGCCCAGCGCATTGTCCGGATGGGAGCGTATGGCGATCCGGCCATGGTCCCCGTGAAACAATGGCGCATGCTGCTAGCAGCTGCAGCTGGCCGCACGGGTTACACTCATGCATGGCGCCGGATGTGGGCGCAAGCATTGCGCCCCTATGTAATGGCGAGCGTCGACAGCGTAGCAGAACAAGATACCGCGCGCGCGATGGGCTGGCGCACGTTCCGTGTGCGGACAGAAACAGAGCCATTGCAGTCCAATGAATTCGCATGCCCGGCATCGCCCGAAGCGGGCAACAAGAAACAATGCATAACGTGCAAAGCATGCGATGGCGCGGATCGGCCCGGTAAGGCATCGGCGGCCATTATCGTGCATGGCGCCATGGCAAAGCACTTTGCAACAGCCTAACAGTGCTCAGCCCTATGCGAGCGATCGCATAGGGGCGCGCATTGTGCCAATACGCTAAAGGAAAGTACAGTGAAGATCACCAATTTATTCGCGATGTTTCGAAACAGCTATAACGAAGCGGGCTGGCAAGTTTGGCGCGGGCGCGAACTGCTAGCAGTGTTTCATACGCGCGCAGCAGCGCGAGTGTACGCGCGGGCGCGCGCATGAGCCTGTCAACAATAGTAGGCAACGCGTGCGCCATTGGCGCAAGTATTTGTATTTTATACTTAATATGGAAGGGTTAGACCATGACATCAAAAACGGTATTAGTTGATTTTTGGGGTGGGTACCACGCCCAGATGCGCCCGATCACTGTGCGATTGGACCGGGAAACATGTGCGGGCACGTATGGTGGCACCCCGATGGACGCGCTGCATGCACTCCCGCGCACAGAGGCGCGGGTGATGCGGCACTTGTGCGGCATGCAGGACTGCATGTGTGGCCTGCATCATAACGTTAACTGGGGGATTAAATAATGCACACCATTGAAGAGCAGGAACGCGCAGCCTACGCGCGCGGTGATACCACGCTGGCGGGCACGCTGGCGCGCATTGATGACCTACAGCGCGCACTAGGCGGCGCCACGGCGGAAATAGTAGATCAGCAAGCGGAAATTGAGCACCTGAAACGCATCCTGAGCGATGCGCTGGCCGATGACACATGGCGCGAGCGGGCGCAGGCGGCGATTGCAGGCTAGTACCCGGCCGGCGGCGCCTGCTAACAGCGGGCGGCGCCGGACGGGCACTTGCACGTCATAATCCACTAGAGGACAGTCCAATATGATCAATCTTATCTATCAAGGGCGCCGGACGGCGGCGCACCAAAAACTGATCGACGGTCAAACGGCGGCGGGCGCGAGTGTAGTCCGGCGGGCGAAAGGCTTTTCCGACCACGGCGTGATCAGCGCTCTGGTGCGGGCGGGCTGGCTGGAACCCCGCGCGAGCGGCCCGCGCGGCGGCACGCGGTGGTTCACCACGGCGGCGGGCGCGGCGGCGGTGGCATCATGAGCGCGGCCATTGTCACCCGTTACCACTCGCCGACCGACACCAAAGGCGCGCGCATATCGGCGCGCATGATGACGGCGCGCCCGGTGTTCATCCCGTATGCCTACGAATTGAGCGAGCGCGACTGTCACGCAGCGGCGGCGGCGGCGCTCATGGCCCGCGAGGGCTGGCCCGTGGGCTGCCCGATGGTTGCGGGCGGCATGCCGGACGGCGGTTATGTGTTCGTGCGGGCGGCGGAATGAGCAACATCAGCAGCATGCATGAAGACGCTTTGGACCCTGACAAGCATCTATGGCCCGTCGAGCCTCCGGAGTCTTATCAGGTGGTGCTGGACTTTTTCTCGGCTGAAACCGAGGAACAATGCAAGCACCGCATTTACAAGTACACGGATTGCGGCGCATGGATTGAATTCAAGGAATCCGGCATTGTGATTGGTTCGATTGTCGAAGGTTGCGACTTTGGAACGGCCACATACCCGCTTTACTATTCCGACGATTTTACAAGCGCGGATATTCAAGCGCGAATTGATGCCGTCGAAAAAGAAGCCAGCGCAATATGGGAATGGGCTAATCGCCCGTGTGACAAAAACGGGAAGTGGCGACGGAATGGAAGAACGACAATGGCCGAGCAGGGTTGCGACGCCCCAGACACGTCTTACGAGTATGAACATTTCGAGCAGGGTGAAAGGTCGTCATGATCGCGCTCGCCGTGTTCCTCTGTCTGGCGCTGCTGGTGATCGTGTTCGACTTGTAGATCACCACCACCACCACCTAACAGGGGCGCCCGAGGGCGCCCTTTTTTTATTTGACCGCCGATAATCCCGGTTTTCTCAGGGCATCGGCGAGCGGTGAGTTGACCGGCGCCTCGACCAGGCGGCGCAGTTCTGACTTGGTTGCGTGAATCAACTCGGGGGCGCAATAGACGTGGCGCCGGGTTGGCAGTTCTGCGCTCGTCACGCGCCCGCAGTCAAGCCATTGGCACTCCAAAAGAGCATGGTGCAGGGCGGCGGCGGGGATGCGCTGTCCCGGCGCAAGCCCTGCGCGCAGGGTGAGGTCGGCGCACAGGACATGGAAGGGCGCGGTGATAACGCCCGCGGCGAACGGACCCTCGCGCCCGCGTATCATCTCGCACAGGATGCTCTCGGCGGGCGACTGGCCGTTGGCGATCAGGCTCAACTTGTATTCGGTGACAGGCGGGGCGGCGGCGGGGTTGAACGCTGACACGTCGCGGCGGTACAGCCAGGCGGCGATGGCCTCATAGCCCCCGCCCGACTCGAACCAGCGCCACATGCGCTGACCGCGCTCCGGTGGATCCATACGCGGCAGGTCAGACCAGACGCAGAACCAGCGGCGGTCTTGGGAGTCCAGCACAATCGGCACACGGTCATTCGATGACGCGATCACCAGGCACCGGTTAACCACGCTATAGGGGTGTTGCGACTTCTTATTGACGAGGATGGTCGCGGGCGGGGCGGCGATGATCGGTTTCAGGTGGTTCGCCAGCGCCCGGCGGTCTTTGGCCTCGCTCTCGCGCAGTTCGTGCAGCATGATGACCTCGCTCTCGTAAGCGTAGCCCCATTGGGAATTTATGGTGTTGTTGTTGAGTTCGCCCAGGTTGCGGCCTTGGCCGCATACTGACCAGAGAAACGGCGCCCAAAAAGTATCCTTGCCGCTGCCTTGGTAACCGGCGATCAGGATGGCGTGGTTGACTTTGGTGCGCGGTTGCTGGAGCTTGCAGGCCATCACGTCGAAGATATGCTCGCGGTCGCGCTTCTCTGGGATCAGGGCGGCGCAGTGGTCGAGCCAGAGCGAGATATCGGCCACCAAGCTGCGGTTGACCGGGGGGCGGGCGTCGCGCCACATGTTGCCAAACACGTCACCGTCACGGGTCACCAGCACGTCGTCGCCGGGGGAGTAGGTGACACCGGCCAAGGCGGGCGCGCCCATCGACTGGCGGTTTTCGTCGTAGCAGATCGACGACTCGACGCGGCGCGACTTGCCCTTGGCGTCGGTGTGAATGGAATAGCAGGGGATGTGCCGGAACAAGGCGTTGAACACGCCCCGGGTGAGGTGCGCGCGCTCTTGCATGTCGAAATAGGCTTCATCGGACAACAAATAGGCGAACCGCTCGTACCAGCCCGCCTTCGCGACCCGCCCGACCTCTTTACGCGCCACGGCGGCGATCAAGGTGCCGGCCTCGGTGCCGGTGCTGAAAAGGTCACCGGGGGTAATCTTGGCGAGCGTGGTCGCCATCACGGCGGCGAGCAGCTCCTCGCGCAGGCCGGTCGTGTGCGCCGGCCCCCCCTGCTCGGCCACCCAAGCGAGGAAGCGGGCGCTGTCCCACTCGCCACAATGGGCGTGAAGGCAGGTATAGGCGCGGTTCACGGGCATGTAGCGGCCCTCAATCTCGCCCGTGGTGTGGGCCTCGCTGTTGGGGCAGACCACGCCCCACCAGCCGGCGGCGTTGCCTCGGGCGGTCAGGTGACCGGCCTCCGAGAGCCACGCCAGCACGTCATCCGTCCCATCGTCGTCCAAGGTGACCGCGCGCGCGGTGGCGGTGTCGGCGGGGTCGGGCGTCACGCCCAACGCAGCGCAGACCTGCTCAACGGTAAAGTCGCGCTCGGGGTGGAACTCGGCAAGGCGGGCGGCGAAGCGGTCGCGGCCCTCTTTGAGATTGATCGACCCGGGGATGCGCCAGTTACGCACGGGCGTGATGGCGCCCTCGTCGGTGTAGCCCGCCGCGGCAAAGGCGCGCTCGGCAGCACCGGCCACGCCGAGGGGCACCTGTTCGCTCAGGACGTAGATCCACTGGAAGTTACCCGGCGATGTCTCGATCTTCCATGTCGGCTCGAGCGGCGGGATCTTGCTCTTGGTGCCCACGTCGTCCAGACCCAGAAAGGTCGCGTGGGTGCAGTTGGCCGCGCTCGCCGACAGGCCACCGGTCATGCGGTCGAGGATGAAGCTGCCGCTCGACACGTACCAGGCACTGCCGGCACGGCGGGGGGCGGTGGGGAGCTGCGGGATCCACGCCTTGGTTTTCTGTTGTACAAATAAGACAGTCTCGCCTTCTGGTGCTAGGCTCGTGACGAATTCAATAAAGTCCATGCTATTATTCCTCTTGGTTGGTTGTTGTTTGGCGGCCCACGGTTCCTCCCCGTGGGCCGTTGTTATTTTCCGTAACGCTTCATTATCTTGACCTCGGCCCCGAGCGGCAAGCCAACGGCCCACGCGGGCGCCTCGCACATCACCCGCTCGACATCAAGAGCGACACGCTCACCGTCGGCCTCGGGGCACTCCACCACCACCTCGTCATGCACATGCAGCACCACGCCCTCCAGATGACGCAGCGCATGGCGTAGCAGATCGTTGGCCGTGGCTTGGGTAATGTTCTCGACCGCCAGCCCTCGCCACAGACGGGCGCGGGGCCACTCGGTAGCGTCGGCTGCGGGTTTCCATGCGGCCTTGAGGTAGGATACGCCATCGGCCTCTAGTTTGGCGAAGGGATAGCACAGCACCCGGCCCGAGGGCAGCGCGTACCACAGGTGCTGGCCGTCAAACAGATAGACCACACGGCCAGCGGAAAACTCGCGCCCGACGTTTCGCATGGCGCGGGTGTAGGCGGCCTCCAAGTCTTGGCCGTGCTGCATGGCCCACGGATTGGTGGTGCGCCAGAGGCGTATCACGCGGGGAACGTTCTCCACCTTGACACCATACACCCGGCCAAAGGTGTCGAACGATCCCTCGCCACCGAGAAAACCCAGCGCCAACTCCTGCACCTTGCCGACTTGGCGCTGCTCGCCGGTCACGGCCTCGTAGGCCACGCCGAAGGTCGCCATCGCATTCACCTTGTACGGGTCGCGGCCCGAGCGGAACACGTCGAGCTTGGCCTCACCGGCGGGGCAGTTGGATAGCCACGGGTTGACGCGGCCCTCGATGGCTGACCAATCGGCCACCACCAGCACGTTACCCGGCGCCGGGATGAGCGCGGGGCGCAGCATCCCCTTCAGCACGTCGGTGACGCGGGGGCCGAAGGCGGGGACGATCTTGTGACCGCGCACCATTGCCTGGCGCACGGCGGCGGGGTCTTTTGCCACCTTGCGGGTAAAGTTGTGGACTTGGGCGCCGTAGGAACTGGCGCGGCCTGTTGCGCTGCCCCCGGCAAAGACGAACGCGCCGCGCACCCGGTGGTCGTCTGTGTCGGCGAGATCCGCAAGGCGTTTGAACTTGGCAACGGAGGACGCCCACAGGTCATCGGCGCACTGGATCACCTCGGCCACGTCAGCCGGTACTTGGTCGGGGTCGAGCGTAAGCAGGTTAGCCCGCACAGACTTGTCGATGCTGAACCGCTCACCCGTCCACATCAGCTTGACGGCCTCGGGGCCGACGCGATCCTGCACCCATTGGCGCATTTTGGGCGACCGGACGCTGGTGATCTCGCCCTTGGACACCTCGGCCACGATGGCCTGTATCTCCAGCAGCTCGGCCTCGGCGTAGCTGACCGCAGCATGGCAGAGGTCGAGATCCACCAGCACGCCACGGTCGTTGATGCGCTCGCTCGCGTGGTAATCGGCCAGTTCCTCATCAGACAGCGGGCGCATGGACTTGCTGATCTCGCGCATCGCCCGCACGTCCTGCTCGCAGTAGGCCACCATCTCGGCCATCAGGGTGGGGTCGTCGTTAAAGGTGCCGTCCTTGCGGGGGATGCAAAGCAACCGGATCAAGGCGGCGCCACGATGGTCTTTCTTCATCTTGGCTGACACGGCGCGGCCTACGTCCTCCAGACTGCCGGGCAGGCAGTTAGCGCGGGCTTGGGCTGCCGTACAATAGTATTGCTCCAGCTTTGGTTCAGGCACACCTATGTCTGGGCAAAGGACATACCAAAAAATGAGCCGCTCGAAAGCGGCGTTGTGGGCCATGATTTGATGGCCGCTGATGTCAGGGAAGGGCTGACCCGGCAACCAAGTACGCACGTCCTCATCGTCGAAAGCGTAGCTCATGCACAGCACCTCGGTGCTGGCATCCTGCGCGTAGTTGTAGACGCCGCGACTGGGTAAGTCGCAGCGTGATCGGGTTTCAAAATCAAGCCAGATCACGCTGCTGCTCCTACGCTACAACCCGACGACGACGCCCAGCCGGTGCGGGGGCCGGAGCCTCCACTGCCGGTGCCGGGGCGGGCGCTGCTGGTGCGCCTGCCTCAGCGGTCAAGCTGACCCACTCCACCATGTCGAACGCTGGCGTGTAGATGCGGCCATAACTCTTGTGCTGGTAATACTCGCTCTCCAGCTTGACGATTGGCACCGGGGTGGACTGATCCTTGTCCACCTGTGCCGCAATGGCGACGGCCAGTTCCTGCACGGCGCGCTTGCCACCGACGGACGTGGTCGTAAACCGCGCTTCCATGCCGGCGTCCTCGCCTGTGATGCACTTGAGGGACATACCAACCTGTGTCTCCCAGCCCTTCTTGGCGCCGGGAGGCGCTGCGTCCAGCTCCGGCAGCGGGTCGCTGACCGAGGCCATGCGCTCCCCGAGAACCTCACCGTCGCCCCAGGCGATGAAACCGTGAACGAAAGAAAAGGGGTTGACGGCCCACTGACTGCCGCCCTCCATTTCGGTTTGGTCGGCACCAAACACCCAGTGGCCGGTGCGATCCATCTTGAGGATCACAATGCCCGACGGCCCAGCGGCTGGCTCCAGCTTACGAAGGGACTGCGAGAGGGACGAGACTGCGGGAAGATTTGCACCTGCGAACGTGACGATATTTGACATTACTGTACTCCTAGATGATTTTAGAGAGGGCGGCGGTCAACTGCTGCCCGATTTGCAAAACCGCTGGCCTCGGATCAGATTCCGGTGCCAGCGTATCGCCTGATGACACTGATACGGTCAGTCCATCGGGCAGATTCGTCTTCAACAACTTCTCGGCTTGCGCCGGGGACACCAACTCCTGCTTGATGGGGTCGATGCCAAGGGCCTTGAGGGCGTCCGGCGCCGCTTTTGGGTCAGCCCACTTGCGTGTGCCGCGCTTGGCGACCATCTTCCAGCCAGGTATTTTATAGCCCTTCTCGATCTTGGTCTGCACCAATTCGTTCAAGCTGTCGATCCAACCCTGCAACAGCACGGCGTTGGCGGCGTACTTGCCCAGCATCTCGTCATCCACCGCGTCGAGCTTGACCTTCAGCGCCCGGTCAACAGCGCCGGTCATGGCGGGGCAGGTTGGCTTCGCCGGGCAGAAGCGGCAGTGGTCGCCGGGGTTGAGCTTGGCATCGGGCAGGCTGGCGATCTTCACCGCACGCTTGAGATCCTTCTCAAACGCCTTGATGCGCTCGGGCGTTGTTGTCCACTGGCGAATGACCGGGGGCTGGATGATGACGCACTCAATGGCAACCGCGCCATCAAACACCCACGCGACCTCGGGGGTACGCATGGCCGCAGCGGCGTAGTACATCAGTTGCTCGTTTTGCTCCGCATCCACGATCACACCATCACCGAACTTCCAATCTATGACGTAGGCCGTGTTACCGATGCGGCCCAGCACATCGCAAGAGCCAAACGCGCCGGGCAGATACTTGCCAAACCCGACGCGAGTCTCGATGGCGAGCTTCATCTGCCCGTCGGGGTCGAGCGTGTCCAGCAGGTCAAGGGCCACTTGCACCTTGTCATCAAACAGGGTCTGGTCGAGGGTCTGGCCCTCGTAGGTCATGCCGATCACGTTGTCCTCGCCCAGCAGCACCTCGCTGATCGCGGTGTGCAGCAGCGTACCCTTGTCGGCGTAGACGCTGGATGGCGACGGTGGCGCCAGTTGCACCAGCGCGACTGAGCCGGGGCACATCATCACGCGCTTGGCGGTGCTACCGCCGACGACTGTGGAGTGCTTCATTCGGCATACTCCGCTGCGGCGTGGTCAGCCACCATGTCGGAGCCGGTCAGGTGCTTGACCAGCACGGCCTCAACCAGCTTGCGCTCACGCTCGACGCGAATCTCAAACGAGAGAGTGCCGCTGCTCATGGCAGCAACGTACATCTCCATTGCGTAGCTAGGGTCGCGGTTATCGAACAAGAAGTCGTACAGGTCGAACTGCCTGCGACCTTGCGCCGGGTAACCGCCGTGGTCGAGGATACACTCGACTATTGTCTCAAGCGCAAGTTCCAGCTCACGCTCGGTAGGTTCTGCTTTGTAGTCTTCATCACCGTGGTATTCCATTTGACTGTCCTTTATTGAAGTGGAGAAAAAATAATACCACACTTTTTATTTCTGTGCTAAAGTTTCTTTCATGGAACTTGAACGAGACATTGAACGCTACCTTGTGCGCCGCGCCATCGAGCATGGCGGCAAGGCGTACAAGTGGGTGTCACCGGGCCATGTCGGTGTGGCCGACCGCATCGTGCTGCTGCCGGGGGGTGTGGTGTGGTTCGTGGAACTCAAGACCGCCAAGGGTCGCCTGTCACCGTGGCAGAAGCTGTTCGCCGCCGACATGCGCCGCATGGGGATGAATTACATTGTGATTAGATCAAAGGAAGAAGTCGATGCGTGTCTTGATAGCTTGTGAGTATAGCGGGGTGGTGCGGGATGCGTTCCGCGCCCGGGGGCATGAAGCCTTGTCCTGCGACCTGTTGCCGACCGACGCACTTGGATTGCACTACCAAGGGCCGGTCGAGCATCTGTTGGACGGGTGGGCACCGGTGCAGTACACCGCCGATTGCGACCCGGAGGGCGACGGATGGTGCCAGACGACCGATACTGACCCATCGGATTGCTTCTGCTACGGCCCGACGCAAGACGGTATCGAATACACCGAGCGCGACGGCGTACTGTTTGGCCGGCCCAGCGCGCATCCGTACTGGGACTTGATGGTCGCGCACCCACCCTGCACCTACCTGTCGGTGTCCGGTATGCACTGGACAACGCGGGGACTGCGCGATCCCCAGTTGACCGAGGACGCGATGGCGTTTGTGCAGTTGCTGATGGGTGCGCCCATCAAGAAGATCGCGCTGGAGAACCCGGTCAGTATCATCAGCACCCGCGTCCGCAAGCCCGATCAGATCATTCAACCGTGGTGGTTTGGACATGACGCCAGCAAAAAGACGTGTCTGTGGCTGAAGAACCTGCCGCCGTTGGTGCCTACCGACAAGCTGCCGGGCGACAACAAGACGCGCCGCGCCAATCAGACGCCTTCCGGCCAGAACAAACTAGGCCCGAGTGCTGACCGTTGGAAGTTGCGTAGCGCAACGTATCAAGGTATTGCCGACGCAATGGCCGCACAATGGAACTGAGACCCTACCAAGACGTGGCGGCTACTTTCCTCTACGAGCGTGACCGGGCGATGATCCTCGCGCCCGTCGGTGCCGGCAAGACCGCCATCACCCTGACCGCCATGCGCGACATGCTGGCGGCTGGCGAGGTGCAGCGGTTCCTCGTTGTCGCACCCAAACGGGTCGCCGTCAGCGTCTGGCCGGCAGAGGCCAAGCTGTGGGCGCCCACGCTGTCGCTGTCTGTTGTCATCGGCACGCCGACGCAGCGGGTCAAGGCGCTCCAAGCGAACGTCCAGGTGGTCGTCGCCACCTACGACAACCTGCAATGGCTGGCCGAGCAGCCGCTGCACTTTGATGGCGTGGTGTTTGATGAGTTGACCCGGCTGAAGAACCCGTCCGGCAAACGCTTCAAGGCGCTGGTCAAGGTGCTGGACGCTATGCGAATCCGCTGGGGGCTGACCGGCAGCTTCACCAGCAACGGTCTGGAGGATGTGTTCGGCCAGTGCAAGGTGATTGACCAGACGCTGCTGGGCCGGGCCAAGGGCGCGTTCCTGCAACAGTACTTCCACTGCATCAACCGCGACTTCGGTGAGTGGACGCCGGCCACCGGGGCGCTGGAACAAATACTGGCGCGCATCAAGCCCGCCACGTTCGTGCTGGAGGCGGGCGTGTACGCCGACAAGCTGCCGCCGCTGCACACGGTCGTGCTGACCTGCGATCTGGGTGACCGGGGGCCGTATGACGACATGAAGAAGAAGTTCATTGCGGAGTTCCCTACCACCACCGCCATCGCCGCCAACGCCGGGGTGGTGACGGGCAAGCTCCAGCAGATGGCCTCGGGGTTCGTCTACACCGACACGGGCGCGGTGTTCTTTGATGACGCCAAGTTCGCGCTGCTGGACGACCTCTTGACCGAGAACCAGCACGCCAACACGATTATCGTCTACCAGTACAAGGCCGAGTTGGCCGAGTTGCAGCGCCGTTACCCACGGGCGTCCACCTTGGATGAGCCGGAGGCCATCGACCGCTGGAACGCTGGCGCAATTGAGTTGCTGCTGGTGCATCCCAAGTCTGCCGGCCACGGCTTGAACCTGCAACACGGGGGCAGCAAGATCGTGTTCCTGTCCCTGCCGTGGTCGCTGGAGCTGTTTGAGCAGACCATCGGGCGCCTGCACCGCAGCGGCCAGAAGCAGGATGTGTGGTGCTACGTCCTGATGGCGAACAAGACCGTGGACGAGAAGATCTACGCGGCGCTGCACGACAAGAAATCCCTATCCGAGATGGCAATGGAGTCCTTGAAATGAAACGAATCGACACATTGAAGAACAAGTTGAAGGCGGCAGAGGCCGAGCTGACCATCCGTTACCGGCAGTTCAACGCCGCGCAACGGGGGCTGGTGCGGGTGCTGAAGAACATCAACGAACTGGAGAAGAAAATTGAAGCGGCTAACCTGGCGTGAGTTGAACCACGTCCTCGCGTCGAAGACCGAGGGCGAGGTGTTGCAGATGCTGCAAGCGGAGAAGCTGGGCGACCGGCGCGTGGTGGTGCTGGAGCGACTGCACCAGCGGTACAACGTCCTGCGCGTGTCGCGGGAGCGGATGGAGTTGCTCAATGGCATCTGACCCAACTAACCCAGAGCATTACAAGGGACACCCGTCGGGGATCGAGTGCATCCAGATCACCGAGCATATGAACTTTAACTTGGGCAACGCCATCAAGTACATCTGGCGCGCCGGGCTGAAGGGGGAAGCGGATGCTGACCTGAGAAAAGCACGCTGGTATCTGGAGCGTGAGATAGAGAGGATCAAATGAGCCTGACCGCCCAAGCAAGAAAGCTGCACCCCAACCGTCGCAACGGAGCAAAGTGGGTGATGGCAATAAGATACCTTCGCCGGAAAAATCTGTGGGTGCTGGATAAGTTCAGCAAGAAGCCCAACTGGACGCTGCCGCAATGAAGAACGCAGGTGGACGCGACCAGCGGATTACCGCGCTTGAGGCGCAGCTTGAGCGCCAGATTGTGGAGAGGATTGGGAAATGAACGCACTGAGCAGGGAGGAAATCGAGAAGTGGCACATTTGGTATAAGGAATTTCATCGCGGGGACGCTGCTAAACAAATTGGCGGCGAAAAATCATTTTTTGCCCTCTGCGACATGGCGCTGCAATCGCTTTCTCCCTCGCCAGCAGAGCCGACAGGCTACGACGCTGGATACCGTGCGGGGCTGGAAGTTGCGGCGAAGGTGTGCGACGGCTACCTCGGCACGGCAGCAAACGCAGCGGCACTGGTGCTAGAAATCCGCGCACTCAAGGAGCCAAAATGACACGCGCCTGTAAGGTGCGCTACAAAGCTAATTATCGTTACGATACCAAGGAGAAAACATGATACTGACACGCGAGCAAGCGGCAATAATTGGAGTATTCACAGGCATATCTTGCGGCCCATTTGAGGATATTCAGAAGTTAGGTGATGAACTTGTTGGCTATTCAACATTTACGCATCAGTATGCAGACAAGGATTTTTGGGCCAATCTGAAAGTGCTGTGCAAGGAGCGTTTTATAAATATCTCCGCGCACCCAGGAGTAAGCCATGAGTGATACGAAGCACATTACCACACCTGAATGCGGCTTCGACCGCAACTCAACGCACTCCGCAGGGCGTTACGTCTGCGCCTGTGGAGAGCAACCCGCCGTCACGTTGAGCGCACTTGGGCGAGAGTTGATCAACGCAGTAGTACCGAAGTTGGAAGCGGAGAACGCTGCGCTGCGGGAGTGGGAATCTCGCTGCGCCGTCGCGCTAGGCGTAACCGGATGCGACCCGGAAGAAATGCTGAATGTCATTGACAATCAGCGGGAGGACGCCGAGAGGTACAGGTGGTTTCGCTCAAAGCGTCTTTGGGATGCAGACCAATTTCCGTGGCCCGTGGGTTTTGAGTACCCCGAACCGTGTTTGTGGGACGACGGGGAAATGCTGGATGCAGCAATTGACGCAGTGAGGAAGGTATGAACAAACACGTCATAGTAGAAGAAATGCCACACGGTCTGCGATCCGTAATTCTGGCTTCAGTTCTTAGCTGTTCAATGTTCTTCACGCTGGGCTTTTTTGGGAGAGATGTATGGAACTATCATGTCGGCAATGTGGCAAACGGGCTGTCTCAGTGTGCGCCCGATCAGACTGCTGGGCAACAGAAGCGAACCTTGCAATGGAGACTGCCCGACGAGACAAAGAAGTAGCCGCAGAGAATCGGGACGAGCAGAAACTTGCCGTTTTGCAGTTCCCACAGAACTTTGACGCGGTGGCTGCGTGGGCTGAGAATCTGGGCGCACAACGTAAGACGGACCGGGACGCGGTACGCCGGATGGCGAAAGAAACGGTGTACTCCGCGATGACGTATGCAGCGATAGCTAGGAGCTTGTGATGACTCTAGCCGAATACGAAAAGAACCGCGCCGCATACACCGAGTACCTGCTGATGTGCGTGAGGATTGGCGACTGGCACGGAGTATCAGATGCGGCAAATGATCTTCGGGTGCTGGATGCAAAGTTTAGCGTTATAGAAGAGGGGTATAAAGACTGATGCCGCGCATAACACCACCCAACCCAACCTGCATGAGCTGCCAGCGGGTGCCTGGCGTCGTCATGACGCACTCCCTGAACCGCAAGCAGAAGCAGTGGCGTTGCCTGCCCTGCGCGGAGCGAGTCAAAAAAAAGCCCCGCTAGACGGGGGCAAAGGGGATACCACCAGGCACTAAGAAAAAGGTCGGGTTCCCGACTTGTCGATTATAAGCGCCATTTTGCGCGGGGGGAGCGTTGGCAGGTTGGGGATGCTGATATGCATCCAAGCGTCAAACTCTCGGATGATCTGGTCGTATGCCAGCCCCGACGCCATCACAGCCCTCACAACATCATTAGGGGTCATCCCCGGCACCCTGATGTCAGCCGCGCAGCCAAGCCTGTGCTGGCTGGTGTCGCGGCTCCCACAGGCATCATTGACCGCCTTGCTGCGGTAGGCAGAGGTGACCATCACAGCCCTGCCGCCCAGCCGGTCTTTGACCAGCTCCAGAAACGCAGCCAACCGTTGCAGGTTTGCCAGCGCCGCCGCGTCGGGGGTATTGTCTAGGCTGCGGTGGTCGGTGACGGTTAGCTCCGCAAGGGTAAAGTGCGGGGTCACCTGTTGCCGGGATCAGCCCGAACAGCGCCGCCAAGACCCAAAGCTGCCGCGATGCCCTGCACCAGCAGTTGATACTGCGGCGGCACCATCGGAATCCCGACAGCAAACAGCACTCCCAGCCCCGCCAGTGTTGATGCTTCGCCAAAACGATTTCTGAGCCAGCCCATATCAATCTCCTAGAAGTTTCCGCCTACAGGATTCAACACCCCGGCTGGGGCGTCGGTGATAATTTTTGCACCCGGTTTGATATGACCATTCGTCCAAGGTGACTCGTTAATCGGGCCGTAGCAAGACGCAAGCTGTACGCCGTTCACAAGTTTTGCCTGTTTGTCGCACATGAAAGACCATTGATTAGACATCCCAGAATCTTTACCAAGTATGAAGGTGCGTTGTACCAATGGGGCAACCGCCCAGCTTGGGGCTTGTGGTGCTTCGCTGACGGTACTAAAGAGGCTCCAAACTTTACCCGCTGGCGCATCGCAGGAGTTATTCATCAGCGCTGGGTTAGCCACGCTTCGACCCGTCAACACTGGGCAGACTGCCATTCCCTCTTGGAACTTCTTGCCCTTGACCGTAATCATCTTGCCCGTAGGCGTAGAACCAGAAGCAGCACACAGCGCATAGTCCCCGTTGCAAATCATGATTGGGGCGGCAAAGACATTAGAGCAAAACAGGGTAAGAGTGAGCAGCTTTTTCATTTGTCAACCTTGGTTAGTTAATTGACAACTATTTGTCAACCTTGTGGTCTAGCTTGTCGTAGATGCTTTTGAGCATAGATTTTATGTCGCCAATGTCGCGGTGGTAGTCTTCTTTAAGAACGTACTTCTCAGGCATCATTTTTACGTCATTATCAAGCCGATCCAGCGAGTTGGTTATGCGGGTCAACACCCAACCACCGAAGAATGCTGATATTGCGATTGATCCATTTATCAGTGTTTGGGCATCCATTCATGCTCTTTCGTTGTGGGGATTGATTAGAGTCGTAGCGGATCTCGCAGACCGCCTCGTGCGAGGTCAGACGCACGTCCAGTTCGTTGGTCGTTGCCATTATCTGGTCAAGCTGTTTTGTGGGGTTACCATAACCGCATCCTCGGGGGCCAACTGGTTAAGCCTGGCGGCGCGGGTCTTTGGCCCTTGCCCCATCTTGGTGACCGGACGCGCGCGTAAAGTTTCGCCCAGTGACTCAGCCACGTCCATCATCCGAGCGCGGTTAGCCTCTGCTTTTGCCGCGACAATTTGATCGGTCGAACGCCGTGCAATTTCTGCAAACCCTTTGGCCTGGTCTTGCGCCTTCTGAATGGCGTCGGCCACCCAAGCGCGGTCTTGCATCTTGCCGAGAATCGTTTTTTCTGACAACTTATTGAACCCCGGCACGGCGGTGGCTAAGTCTACCTTGGCCCTGTCCCATGCGATTTTCTCTTCCGCGGATAGGGCAAAGTTACGCCCAGACGAAACTTTTTCTACCGCAGTGTTGAGGGGGAACCCAGTGCTGGCAATTACATCCGGCGTGGCGCCCTTCATACCTTGGCTGACATTACGCAGCCGGCCCGTTAGCGGATCTACTTCGAGAACTGTTCCGCGACCCGTAGGCAATCGAGTTGCAGCCGACTCCGCTTCTGCGGCTTGCGCCGCTTGCGCGCCCGCTGCCCGGTCACGCGCCAGCTCGTAGGCGCGCTGCTGCCCCACGTTAGCCATAGTGGCCTCGGCCGACGGTGCGGCCAACTGAAGCGGCCCTTGCGGCGTGCCAACATTAACCGCTGGCGGCGCAACATCTTGGCGCCCATAAATCCAATTAGGTGCTTCTGTTGCTGTGATTATCGGGCCTTGTGAAGTGGCGGGCACTGGAAGCGTATTGACTGGCGGTGGTTGAACAGCAGAAGCCAAATTGTTGTACCCCATAGCCTCGCGTAAGGGTCGGTAGTCTAACGGCACCGCGTTAGCCGCTTGATACCCCGGCGATGCAATTCGTTTAGCGCCGACCATGCCCCCTAGCTCACCCAGCCCTGCGCCGATAATGCCCCCCGCAAAAGGATGCCCGGTCAAAAGTCCTACGGCAAAACCCGCCGTTCCCCCCGGCCCGCTGCGGGTAAGATGCCGACGCGCAAAGGACGCTGGCGTACCACCAGCAAAAGCCTCGGGAAACGTACCTGCGATCTGGCCCAAGTCGGCCAATCGCCCCGTAAGTGCGTTATCGCCGCTGGTAATTTTGGCAAGGACAAGGGGGTCAACCCTACCTGTATTGAAGTCCGTAGCCTTTTCATACGCGTAGGTTTGCGCCATGCGCGGGCGTGCTGATTGGAAATCCCGGAGTAGTGTCGTGTCACCCGCACGGGTAAGATGTTGGTCGATTAGTCCTTCAAGCGCGTTGGCAATACCCTTGCTGGCATCAGCAACACTACGTTGAATTCTATCTGGTCGCTCAAGCGACCCGTAGATGTTATTGGCGTCTTGGCGCAACTGTTCGATGTTGTCGAGGATATGCTTACCACTACGCCCCGCGCTAACCGTATCTATTGCCTCGTCGATGAGTCCCTTGATTGTCTTGTCTGCGCCCTTGCCGCCAATCAAAGGATCTCTTTGCAAACTGCGTAACTGCTGAACAACCGCGCCCGTTTCATCCGTCATTGCGGGGATAGCCCGGATAGCGTTGTAAGGCGGGCTGATTTGTTCTCGCGCCGTGGCATACCCTGCGGCGTCTAGTTTCGTAGTTTGCGGTAATCCCAGCTCACCTTTGGCTATCTCAGTTACTCTTGCATCATTAGCCCGTGAGATGGCCGTATTTACATCCGCATTGCCAATCAGCAAACCTTTGGCGCGGTTCATTTTATTTGGGTTAGAAATAGCGGGGTTGAGCGCAAGCCCCATATCTGCTGCTTTTTGCGCCGTTTCAATTGACGCCGCGTTCAGCCGACTTTGTTCTAGTTGCGTTGCCGCACGCTCGGCGGCTATCGTCTGGCCTACGTTGCGGCCAGCACGCAACATCCCCGGCCCTCCAGCCAGAGTCGCCGCAACGGCGGGAAGATTCTCACCTACCGTCTGCCCCAAGGCTTCATTACCCGTCAGCTCGCCAATCTTACCGCCAACCGCACCGGCACCCTTAGATGCCAGTTCCATCGGCAGCCCCACCAACCGTGCGGCAGCCGCACCTGGCGCTGTGCGCGGCGTGTAGGTCAATGCGTTTTGCGTAGCCTGTACTTTGCGTGCGGCTTCCGCTGCGGTATCGCCTGCAGCTAAAGAATACAAACCCCGCAGGCCACCGACAGCAGACGCACCTAGACCTGTTGCCAGATTAGTGCCTGCCTCGGCTAAACCATACGCCCCCGCTAAGGGGTTGAGCAGCGTGGTGAGCCCTGGTTCCGTAGCGCGGCGTTGAGGCACCTCGCTAACAGGTGCTTTAGTTGGCGCGGTTAGGTGGGACAATATCTCAGCAGGCTTGTACCCGGCATCCAACGCTGTCTTCATCTTGCTGCCGTATTCCGGCATTTCAGTCAGATGCGCGGCTATCGCGGCGTCATCGTACCCGGCCTTACGCGCTTCTGATATCTGGGTTTGGATGTCGGCCATTATCGTTTCTTCCCGCCAAATATGTCAGCTAGTGAAGGTTTGCCTGCGCCAGCAGGCGCCTCTTGGCCCGCCGCGCTCTTATAGCTATACGTGCTGTCGTAGGCTTCGCGTGTGCGCGTGCGGGCGCCCTCGATGTCGGCAATAGCTTGGTTAATCGCCGCTTGAACATCCGCTGCATCTTGCCGACGATCAATAGCCGCAAAGGACGCGGTGAGTTGTTTGCCTTCTTGGTTAGACACGTTGCCCAACGCGCCGCCTGTTTTCGATGCGTCACGCAGATCTTGCAACGCTTGAAAACCACCTTTTGCCACAATTTTGTCGTAGAGTGCCTGCGCGCGGCTGCCCTCACGCGATACGCTTCCTATGCGGCCATAAATGGGGCCGGTAATTTGATCAAGGCCAACATCGTCACGCAACGCAATAAGATCTTTGATGAAAGATTTTGCTTTGGTGTCAAACCCAGTAACTGCCGACGTGGCGGCGGGCAACGCTGCTTCCCGCTTCTGTATCTCCTTCGGTGCCAATCCTTCCATCGCACTGGCGGGGGTCATCTTGTTCCGAATAGCTTCGTCACGGCTAACATAAACAGTCTTGCCATCTGACCCAAGTACCGCAACGGGCGCGGAAGGTGTAGCTTCCGCACGGCCAGCAGAGGCAATGCTACGTTTGTAATCAAACAACGACCCTTTGAAACCTTCTTTCTTGGCGTACTCATACTCTCTGATAAGCGGGTCTTTAAGTTCTGCCGCTGGCGTAATGACTTCTTTGGTCAGCGGATTTACCAAACCAACATTGGGCACGACATGAAACACCGGTGGTTTGGATGCCAGCTCGATATCTTTTTCCAGCGCGTTTGCGGTGGCTACAGCTTGCGGTGTACCCAAAGCAAGCAGTTCCCTACGCTGCCGTTGCATCAGGGGTATGTTTGGCGCGGCAAGCGCGTTAGTCGCAACGGGCGCCAGCGAATTAACGGTGGGAGCCAATGCTTGCGCGTCTTGTGCTTTTCGTTGTGCAACATCCGCGCTAAACGACCCCGGTTCAGCAGACGGCCTTGTGGTGCTAGAGGCTGCCGTTGACGCGCTTGCACCTCCGCCCATGATACGGCTATAGTTGCCGCGCTCAGTTTCGAGCTTTAACCGCGCCATGCGTGCGGTAAGCCCTGCATCCGCAACGTGGGGAATGCCCGACCCAATCATCTGGTCTTCAATTGCCACCGGGTCTTTTGGGCCTCCGTTGTCGGCCACATGCGCGTAGAACTGGTTAAGTTTGGCCTCCGCGTCTTGCGCCTTCTTGAATTGCAGCTCGGCCATCTGGCCTTGCCGCATGGATTGCTGCATTTGCAGATCCCGCGCGCGCGCCTCCTGCCCCTGATCCATGCCGGTGACAAACGCATTGCCTATGCTTTGCGAGCCAGGGGGGTTCAGCAGTCCAAAATTAAGTTCAGCCATGATATCTTCTACCCTATGTTTGCGTAAGGATCATCAAAGCTACCAGATCCCATAGACGAACCTGTTGGCGGCGTATACCCGTAACCCCTTGCAAGTTGTGGCCCATATATCCTGCCCAGCATGTTGGCCGCGCCGCCATACGCCGAGTTACGCGCCCCCGCTGCGGCCAGCATTGCGTTGCCTTGGTTGGCCGCGCTAGTCATGTAGGCGTTGCCGACGTTGCCCGCCATGTTTGCGCCTTGCGCGCCAATCTGATTAGTTGCCGTTTGACCCGTTCCAGCAACACCGGCTAACCGATTGTAGAGTTGGTTACGCTCCCCCGTGTTGGCGTTGAAGCCAGTCAAAGCGCGGTTGAATGCGTTTTGGTAATCGGTAGACATTAACCCAGCCAAATATCGGTCTTCTTCTCTTATCCCCCCGCCGCCTGCGTATGTACCCGCTGCGGCCCTGCCCTGCCGCATACGGCGTAAGTTTTCGTCCAAACTAAATTGTAGACTTGGGTCTTTATAGTCGGCGTAATTAAAATCAAACGGCATAGCGGAGCCAAACTCACCACCAGCCCCTACACCAGCCGCCAACCGATTGATTGCGCCCGTGCCAGCGGTGAGGAACGGTTGCTGGTCTGCACGGCTAAGGTCGTACTGGCGCCGCTGTTCGGCAACGGAAGCGTCGGACGCCTGCCGGGAAGAGTCAGCGGCAGACTGCGCCGCGTTGGACGAAGAATCCGAGCTAAGAAGCGCGCTTCCGATAATTGCAGCGGGAAACATCCAAGCCATATCAGTTCTCCTTACGCAACGTCTGCGCGATAGTTTTTACCTGATGCGCGACAGCGGGTGCAATGATTACGGTGTCTATCATATCTTCATCTGTACAGTCCGTGGCGTGGATGCAAAACCACACCACATCGGTCAAAGACCGCACGCCGTGGTGCTGGCCGGCCTTGATCGTGATGCACGCAGGCGCCTTAATGACCTCGGTGCCCGCGTCCGTTATCAGCTCAACAGATCCCTGCGCCAAGATCGACAAGTGGTCAAACTTATGCGCGTGTTGAACCAGCCACTTCCCCTCCGAGATGATTGTTTCCTTGGCGTAGATTCCACCGCCAAAGTGATGCGTAACCTCGGGGGTTATGAAACTCACGACACTTCCCGCCCGCTGGCCCGGATGTTGATAGCGGTTGCCGTTCCCGCGATGGTGGAGATGAACCCGCTTGCCATCAGCACCTGGCCCACAATCTCGGGAAACGTGTACACCTCGGAGGCCGCCAGCGTCTTGGTCTTGGTAATCAAGTTCTGATTGCCAGCCGTGTCAGCCGCCGTGACCAGATTCACACTGAGCGTTGCCGCTGTTGCGCTGTAGTTGGTCGCCGTGAACTTGTCGATGATCGTGGTGACGTTCGTCGCGGTGTACTGCGTGGTCTGACTGCTCTCGGCAGTCTTGGCGGGGATGAGAACTTTTACGGTGACGGTCATGGTGGCTCCTGCTAGGCGTAACTGACTTCAATTGAAGATGTATCTGGGGGCGCTTCCGAAAACACTATGCTAGATCCACTTATAGCGTAAGTGTTTTTCTGCTGGTAGACGCCGTTAATGTAGACGTTTGTATTGTTTTCACTAACCGCGCTGCCCAAGCTAAAACTAACCGTGGTGCCGTCACCGGTAAGATTAACAATTACTTGCGTTGAACCGCTGGTGATGTTGTCGTAGGTTGCAATCAACACCGCTGCCGAGGTTTGCAGGACAAACTTGTAGCTGGCAAACAGCAACCAAATCTCACCCCCCGGCACCCGCCCTGCGGAGTTCAGCACAATCGGGTTGGTGTGCGCTGTCGTTCCTGCGCTGGTCGTGTAGGTGGCCTGCGGTGTCGTGGTGCCAGCCGCATAGGTGTAAATCAAACCACCAGCCAACGGAATTCCGTTGTTGTCAAAGAACTGCCAGCCGACGCCACCAAACGCTGAGAGATTTACGTTACTCATTGCGGTTCCTTATGTCCGTTACGCGCTCAATGCAATTGATTTCCAGCTTGTTGTTCCATCGGTCGCCACGTTGATGTAAGCGTACACCCCGCTGGCTGTTGGGGCGCTGTTTCTGATGATACTGCCCCGCGCTGCACCAAGGCGTTGTGCGGTAAATCCAGCGGTAGTACCAAAAATATCCACGCCAAGTCCCGTCGTGTTGTTCTCAAAGTACAAGGACTTGACATTTGCGGGGCCACCTGAAGTAGCGCAGAAGCTGGTTAGCGTCGTCGCGGCATAGTTAATGTCGCAAACATTATCTTTTATCATGCACTGCCCGTTGGTGTCCGAGCTACCCACTAGCTGATGGGTTATCGGGTACGCAAAATTAGTGAAATGATTGCGCTCAACACGAATCGTAGACATATACGTTGACGCGTTATATACAATGATTGCGCTGGAGGTAGCCAGATTATTAGACTTGGGCGCGTAGAAATAGAACTCATTGTCCGTAATATCAATCGTAGGATTGGCGTAGGTGCTGGTCGCGTTATCTGGCCCACCGGGGCCAAATTGAGAAGTAGTCCCATTGCCCCAAGTGTAGTTCTGTGACCAGTAGAAACGATTGCTCCGATATTCTCCAAAGGACACCGTGCCGGCAAAAACAACGGCGCAGTCTTCAACATAATTTCCGAGGAACTGAAGATGGTTGACCATTGCAAACTGGATGATCGGCAGCGAATCTGCACCGCCAGAATTTATTGATGCGCCTACAAATCGGTTGGCAATGAAGTAAATATTTCCCTGTAATGTTGGGTCAGTACTTCCTACTAGACTTTGGTTGAATCCATAAGCGCCCCCATTGGTAACGTTGGGGATTGATATGGTGTTGTTACTGAATGTGATGTTTGCCGAGTAATAGAATATTGCCAATGCGTATTTGCACTGGTTCATCACGTTGCCATCGGCTAAACAATCCCTGCAACCTTCAAAATCAATCGCCTCACTGTTTAAGTAGTTCAAGACATTTCCTTGAACCAAATTGTACCTGGCGGCGGCAAAGTAAATTCCGTATCCGTAGATATTCAACTGATTGTTGGCAACAATGTTGTTGGTCGAGTTGAAGTAGACCCAGTTGCCGTTATTGCCACCTTTGAACTCTATGCCGCCGATTGAGTTTGTTGATACTTGGCTTCCGTCAGCAGCTTTGTCAGACAATGAATTTTCTACTATCTTGCTATACGAAGTAAAGAAACACGAGATGGCAGCAACACCACCGTAGATCGCGCTTGAATCCAAAGTGCAAGACACTTTATTCTTGCTGACTACGACCCATTTATTTTGTAAAGCGTAGGTCATGCTTGCTTGCGGATACGAATCCCAACCGGAAACAATCAACAGCATCTGCGATGCGGTACAACCTTCCACCAAGATGTTGGTGCAAGGTGTAACAGGAACGCTGGAAGTTCCCGTTGAGCGGAAACGCAACGCGAACAAATCGTTGTAATCCGCAGTTGCTGACGTTAAGTTAGCACCGGCCCAGTAGAACGTAATTCCGCTAACAACAATGTTATCCACACCAGCAAACTGGAAGGCGTTATGGACATTGCTTCCCGTTACTTGAATGATTGTCCCCGGCTCACCCATTATTTTGATATTGGATGTTGTGACAGCCACTGCCGTGGCAAGCGTGTAGGTTCCTTTGGGAAAGAATAGCGTGCCGCCAGATGACAGAGTAGCAAGTGCCGCAGTCACTGCGGTTGCATCCATTCCAAAATTAGAAACGTCTGCCGCAGCACTCTGTATCATCGAATATGTAACTTTAGTCAGACTCATGTCAAATCCTTATGCTAGACGTTTTTCTAGTTCTGCTATACGCGCCAACAAGTCTTGTATCTGTCCTTCGTGTGTCTGCTGACTCAAGGTAAGTTCTTGAATTGTTCCTAACGCTTTTTGTAGTGACATGACAGTCACCGCCAGCACTGAACGATCATAATACCCCCAGGGCTTGCCATCTTCCGGCTCGGGCGCTGCTTCCGGCCCGATAGCCTTATTTACGTTCTGAGCGTAAAAGCCTAACTGACGGTCTTTGCCGAACGTGTCTCTTTTTTCCTCGTTATAGAACCAATACCCCGGCGTGAGTTTTTGAAGCATGGCATCTGGATCGGTGGGGACGCCGTCCTTAATCTTCCATGTCTCGTCTGACACAGAAGATATGACACCAGCGGCAGAGAATGTTGCGGCTCCGGCACCGTATGCTGACATGGTGACGATGCCAGTTATCCCAAGCGCCCCGCCAGCCGCAACAGTCATACGCACTGTTCCTGTTGTAAACAGTTGAAGCGCCTGTGCGCCTACTGACCCTATAATTGTTGCTCCAGCTAGAGAGGTAGGATCAAGTAGCGTCCCCGCCGCGCCCTCCAACCCGATATATGCCGACCCTCTACTTGTTGAAAGATAGTGGAAATAAGCGCCTGTACTTGCGTTGCGGTAGTCCGTTGTAATGGCGTTTGATGCGGTGCTAATAGTCCCGGTTATTGAACTGCTAACTGACCCAACTGTGGTAATGCCACTTGTATTAAGTGTGCCGGTGACTGAAGTATTGCCATTCAGCGCGGTTGTGCCATTGTCCGTAAAGGTAACATTGGTGCTGCCACCTTGCACCCCTAAACTCAGTGTGTCGGTAGAACCTGTTGTATTAGTCGTTGTAAAATCCCACGACTCGCCAGCATTAGCAGTGATACGGAGAGCAGCAGTGTTGTTGCGGGGGCCAACGATAATTAACTGCCCCGCTGAAGATGTTCCAACAGTAGCCACGCCCGTAACGCCAAGGGTAGAGCTGAAGGTGCCTGTAGTAAATGCGCCCGTGTTAGGAGTCGTAGCGCCAACTGTCCCGTTATGCGCCCCGTTGGTATTGATGCTGGCAGTGCCGGTCAGGTTGGTGACTGTGCCGCTGGACGGTGTGCCAAGCGCCCCACCGTTCACCACAAACGCGCCAGCCGTTCCGGTATTGACCCCAAGCGCAGTGACAACGCCCGTACCCGTTGTGGTAGTTGCCGGAGTTACGCCAGCCCCACCGCCGAGAACTATTGCCCCCGCCGCAAGTGCCGCCGAGGATGCCCAGGTAGACGCGCTGGAGAAGTAGGGGATGCCGCCCGAGGTGCCAGCAACCGTCAGTGCCAGCGTGCCGGATGTGGTGATCGGCGAGCCAGCAACCGAGATCAAGCCGCCGGTAAATGATTGCGCGACACTGGTGACCGACCCGCTGCCCTTGCCGTTAAACGTATTCCAGTCGGTGCTGGTCAGATAGCCGTTGACGCTCGTTGTCGCCGCAGCCATCGAGATCGCTGGCGTGGTGCCGCCCGAACTGACAACTGGCGCGGTGCCGGTCACACTGGTCACGGTGCCGCCCGATCCAGTCGCTGACAGCGTCCCGGCTGAAAAGGCCACGCCTGTGCCGATCGTGACGTTGCTGAACCCGCCAGCCCCGTTGCCGTACAGGATCGAGGTGCCGCTGGTTGCCGGGGCGTAATCTGTGCCGGATGCCGCTGCGCTGATCGCAGTGCCGTTGCCCTTGAGCAGGCCGGTGATGGTCGTAGAGAGCGTGATCGCCGGGGTTGTTGTTGCGGTAGCTACCGTCCCCGCCAGCCCGTTGGCTGACACCACGGACACACTGGTTACAGTACCTGACGCAGCCGCCGTCCAAGTAGGCGTTCCAGCGCCAGCACTGGTCAGTACCTGGCCCACTGTGCCTGCGGCGCTCACCGCCAGCGCGGGGCCGGTGCCGTAAGCAACACCACCCGCCGTGGGGCTACCGTCAAGGTTGTAGTTGGCGATGGTGCCGGTCTGCACGACCGGCTGAAGGTACGCCCCTTGGATCGCCGCCTCCGCGTTCTCGAACCGCGACATCATTGACATGAGCTGCGCGGTGTCGAGGGTAGCCAAAAAGTCGCCCGATTGATCCTCGTACTGCGGGGCAATGTTCTGGTTGATCTGGATCAGCAGCTCGGTCAGGTCGGGCTGGTTGGGTGGCCCAAGCTGCAACTCCTCAAGCGTGATGGGGTTGTTGCCGCTGCCGGTCAGGACGAAAAGATTAAGGAAGAACCGATACCACTCCCGCGCCATCAGCCCGGTGCGCTCGTCAATGAACGGCACCCGAGGCGCGGGGATGTTGGTGATATTGAGGTTTGCCACTAGCTACTCGTTGGCGTGACGAACAATTCAGCGCCCATGATGGCGATCTTTACAGGGTCTGTCCCCGACACCTCATACACGCGGTCGCGTATCTTTTCGGTCATGCCTAGCCGCCGCCAGATGGTGCGGGTGCCATAAGCCCCAAGTTTGCCCATTGAGTTCCAATGTTCGTTTGACCAAGTATGCCCAGCATCGTCCGACCAGCGCAGCATGACTTGAGGATCGTAACCTGGCGCGGCGGTGTAGGCTTCGGTTTCCAGCGCATAGCCGTTGTAATCCTCTGCGGGTTGCACTTGGGTCACCAGCGGTTCGTTACCGTCGCCAACCTCAGTAACTAACTGGTCGCTGCCTTGTGTAACCAGATACCCCTGCACAAATTCAGCCACGATGATGTTGCCGGATTCGGTGGCGAGGTCTTCGGCATCGTAGGCAGGGTAGGCATTCAGACCAACACCCGTTTCTGCATCCAATTGCAAGTTGTGGTGCGCGGTGCGCTTGAGGTCGTTTTTCCCCGTCGGCAACGCCCTCCAAGACCGCAACCACTTTTGGATCTGGTCGTCGTCGGCGTAGACATCTAGGTCAAATGCGTACACCCGCCCGTCTTCGTAGTCCCCGACCACAACCTCGCTGTTAAACGACATTTGGCAGTTGCTTCGGTGCCGGACAAATTGTCCGTTCTCGAACCCAGCACGTTCGTGCCACAACTGGGTTGATACGTCATAAACCCATGTCGCTTCGGCTGACGGGAATATCAGCACATAGAACGGATGCCCGTCCTGCTGGTAGGTGTAGGCAATCGCATCAGAAATACTGCCGTAGCTCTGGATGGCGTATTCCACCGCATTGGTCGAGATCCGCGCTGGTGTGTAGCCGTTTGCCCGATAGACAATCCCGCGTCCCCGAGCGTCCGAGCCTAGCCAGAACACGCTGTTGTCGAGCTTGGCAACCGAGTATGCGGCCTCGCACCCGACTTCCATAAATGCGCCTTGAATCCGCGCTAGGGGGAAGTCTGGCGTTCCCGCGTCGTACCAGACCTCAACGCTGGTGGTGCCGAACAGGAATATCTCGCGGTGGTCTACGATTAACGCAATTACATTGTCGGGGTAGCCTTCCGCGCTGGCAAAGTCCAACGGGTCTACGGAAGTGCCATCCAGCAGGCTAGTCACCCAAAACTTCTGCGAGTCTGGCTCGTTGAATACAAAGTACCCGTCAAGGTAGCCAACCGATCCAGCGCCAGGGAAGTCCACATCCGTAATCTGGGCAAACACTAACGTGGATACGTTGTAGATGTAGCTTAACGGATTACAGGCTATGAATATCTGGGTTCCGTTGTCAGCCATACTGACCGGGCCGGAACCCGATACGGTGCCGATCAAGGTTGCAACCCAACTGGTATTCAGGCTATAAAACTCACTGCCCGACACCACATAGGCTACGCCGTTGGTGACCCACAACCCACGGATTGGGCCATCACCAACGGTTGCAAGCAAACGCAGGCCGGGGCAGCGCAATAGGAAGCCAGCCTCTTTTCCTCCGCTGCCTTCTGGCACAGCTTCCGCAAAAAGGTTGACCATGCGGTTGTCTGCCGCATTGATCGACCGCGCGACGTAGCTGCCGCCAAGGATGGGCGTTTTCAATTACGCCGTTACCGCTTTGATAACTGCAAAGGCAATCACGATTGCCTCGCTCAACGAACCTGCGGTGATATTCCGCACGTTAATGCTGGCTGTACCCGCAGCAGATTGGGCGTTGAGCAGGTAAGAACCCGCAGTGCCTGCGCTGATGTGGTTCATTATCAGGATGTCGCCAGCCTCAATAACGGTGTTGGTCAGGGTAAAGCTAACCGTAGTATCAGATGCAAGCGCGGCATTGTTCAGCGTAATCTGACCGGTTGACTTGCTCAACGTCACACCAGTTGCCTTGCTGGTAGCTTGGGTAACCGTTCCACCCGCACCAGTAGCGTAGCCTTGCTTGCCGGTGCTGCTGATGACTTGGTTGCCCGTGGTTGATAGACTTGTGCCAGTTGCCGCACCAATTACCGGCGTAGTCAACGCTTGGTTTGTGCTGGTGCAAGCACTGATGTTGCCGCTGGCAACCGTCCCCAATGCGGGGGTAACAAACGTCGGGCTGGTGAACAGATTGGTGACCGACAATTGTTTCGTCGTGCTGGTCGTAGCCTGGACGATCGGCAGCACATCACCGCCAGCTTGCGAAGTGGCAACGGGGAGAGCAGATATAGCGATATTAGCCATGTTAGTAATTTCCTGCGTAAATGTTAAACCGCTGGCGGGTTGCCACGATGCTGTACGGCAAGCTCATCACATCGTCCGGGTTATTGATCCGCTTGATGTTGCGCTTGCTTGACATGGCGATCCGCTGCACTGAGGGCGGCGGCTCCACGCCAAACTCAGCCGCGATCTCGCACGCCAGGTTAAACCTAAAAGCTCGCAAGTAGCCCGGCGGGATAATCAACGAGGTCGCTAGCGTAGCCGGTTCGACCAGCTCAGTGACGCTAATAAAGTGCCATTCCAACGCTTTAGTTGGCACCGGATAGATATACATGGACACGTTCGGCATGTCCATGTTGATCCACAGCACTTGCGGGTAGGTTGAAGTAACCGTCTTGACCGCAATACCGTCGTACTGCTGCTGGTTGATAATCTTGATGCCAAAACTGATGTTGTTTGACGGATCGCGGAAGTAAGTTGCATCATCCAAAAGCACCGGACGATTGCCGACAAAATCACCCGTTGGCCCAAGAGTCCGTGAAATAAGACCTTGCGTCCAAGTAAACACTTGGTCTTGCGTCGAGAACACGGACAGGCGTTCCGATGACCAGCTATCGAGCATCTGATTCATTGCGGTCAGAGAGTCCTGCGAAGTCGCCGCTGATGGCGTTTCACCTTCGGCCAATTGACCGATCAGGCGCAACGCTCCGTTGATCTGGTCGCCAACGGAAGTTGTCATGCCGCAAGTTCCTTACGTGGTCTGCCGCGAGGTTTAGCCAGTTCGTTCAGTACGGGTTCGCTAGGTGTCAACAACGCCCCGGCGTCATACCGCACCCAGCCACTTTTTTCATCATAGACTGCTTCGGCCTCTGCAATAGCGACTTTGTTACCGTGGACGGGATGCCGCAGGTAGATGACCATGATATTCCTTAAAGACCGCCCCATATTGCTATGGGGCGGGGTGTTGCTTAAGCTATCCGATAGACCGAATAAGCCGCCGTTCCGGTTTTGCGGAACAGGAACTGCGCCGCACCACCAACGCCAGCCGCACTGCCGGTGATAGCAACCAAAAGGTTGCCAACCGAAGTGATGCCAGTGCCAACAACAAACGTGAGAACGCCAGACGAAGTGCCAAGGTTAACCACGTTCAACAGAAAACAACTGTTGGTTTTAAGGTTGGTCATTGTTGCGTCGATCAAGGCCGCCGTAGGCAGCGTGTAAGACGCTGCGGTAGCGGTCGGATCGCACACCAAAAGCCCACCAGTGACTTGAGCAACAGTCAACGTTGCCGTTGCGGTTGCCGTTTGCGGTGCTGCTTGGGTTTCCATTACCTGCTCGTTCAGATTGCCATCAGTGTACTGATAGCCGCCACCAACTGAGGGAAGTGCCATGATTGTTTCTCCTAAAAGATTAAGTTGCCCCCGCCTAGCGCGGGGGCGGTTTGGTTAGCCCCAGATCCGGCAAGCCATCGCAGGACGAATGGTGCTGAAGCCGTACAGCACATCGACACGACAAGGCATACGGTCGTTGTTGATGTCGTACTGACGCACGATCCGCATTGAGATCCCGTTATGCACCTGGCGCGAGGCCATGTCTACGCCTTGCGGGAGCAAGAGGTCAGCCGTAGCCAGCGTGATCGCATTCTTGTGATAGACCAAGTTCTGCGGGTACACGGTAGACGCGGTTCCGGTGAACACCAGCGCAGCAGATGCAACTGGGAACGCGTCAATCGTAGCCAGTGCATTAGACGCGGTGTACATGGCAGGCAGGAATGCAATAGTTGCCGAGGTGCTGGTCAGGGTCTGATCCGCAGTCACAACGAACTGTTGCAGGCTACCAGTGCTGAGGCGGGTTTGCGGGTTGACCGCGTAGACCGCCGCAATGGTAAATACATCGCCTTGCTTGAGGGACTTGGTGCCACTGGTGTAGGTAATATCCAGCGTTGTCGCGCCTTGCGTTGAAGGCACAGTGGACGCGCAGATCGGCGCAGCAGGCAAGTTACCTACGGTGTGGTTGACGATGGACTGAGACATATTCATCTCATCGTAGCCAAGCACACCTTCGCCCATCATGCCGGTCTTGAACTGGCGGGAAATCGTGCCCGTCGGGTTAAAGAATCCGGTCATACCGTTGACCAGCCCAGCGTTAGCGGCAGGGTTTACGGTGGCGTAGCGCGGCGACATCGGCGTTGCAAACTCGTTCAGCTTTTGCTGCGCTTGCAGCAAGACCAACGCGGTAGCAGGCGTGGTGCCGGGAGTGCCAACGGTATTGGAAATGGACTTGTAAGCGTTGGCAACGTCAGCATCTACACTCGATGCCAATTGGCTGATACGCGGTTTGAGAACACGTTCCGCGAAGTCGTCCAACTGCATGGTCAGCTCGGCAGAAGTAAAGTTAATGCCGATGTGCTTCTGGCTGGAAACCGTCAGCGTGGTGTACTGCTCGTTGTCGTCCTGAACTTGCAGGGCGGCACCGTCAGTCACCAAGGCACGATCCGGCAGACGAATCCGCAGGGTCGAGCCGATCTTGGCACCTTCAACGGCGAAGCTGTCGTCGTACTCTTTGTTAACGTTGCGGGAGATGACTAGGTTGTTCTCGAGGATCTCAAGAGACTTCCGGGTAATCATATCAATGGTAAGCAGGCTATTAGCCATGAAAAACTCCTAAAAGTTAGCGGGTTCTCGCTTCCTGCTTTTTCAACTGTCTTGCTCTTTCAGCCTCAATCCACTGGCTTGTGGTCATGGTTTTAATTGACCTTGGGTCTGTGGTATCAAAACTGCCGGAGTGACCTCCGCGAGCGGTGACGGGTGAAATCGGCGCAGGTGCGCTGGATGTGCGTTTTGTTACGGGTTCAGAAGCAATTTTTGCTTCCAATCTTCCAATCTCTTTTGCCTGCAAAAACGGTTCTAGGCGGGATATGCGATCAGCTTCCTTGGGGTTTGTGCCGAGATAGTATGCAATATCAGGGCCGTTATCCGAAGATTGAATCGTCTGGGCCATCACCTGAGTAATCGGTAGCTTGGGGTTGTACGCAACTTGTTCAAAGTCCTCGTATTTGCCCCGCGCATCTTCTTCCTTTTCGTGATAGTTACCAAGCAATTCCTGTTGCTGCTTCGCGTACTGTTGTTGCTGGACAAGTTGCTGCGCCTTGGAAGTCGTCAGTGCATCAACGTATTCCTCGGTCGTCGTAAACTGTTCCGGCTTCACATGCTCCACAGGGGCTGGCTTTGGTGCTTCGGCCTGCCTTGCTTCGCGCTCCCACTTTCTTTGTTCTCGTGCAAGCCTCTTGCCGATGGCTGCGTCAAGATCCTCTTGGGTAAATACCTTTGGAGTCTCCTTAACTTCGCCTTCGGATGCTTCTACCGGCGCTACAGTCTCTGGTTCAGGCGCTGCCGTAGCTACCTGTTCCGGCGCGGGTACTTCCGCTATTACTTCTTCAGACATGGCTTGATTCCTTGGAATCCCTGGCGTTCCGCGCCAGTGCGGTTATTCATAAACAAAAGTCAATTCCATCGTGCCTGTAGCCAGAACATACAGGCCACGGCTGAATCCGATACCGCTATCAGCCCCACTCAACGGATAGTTCTCGCTGGCTTGTGGGGTCAGAATGCTGATGATTGTGCCATCGGCTGCCGTCTGGGTCGCGGAGTCATGCACCGTCACGCGAGGCGTGGCTGATGCAGAGCTGCAAAATATGCCCTTAAGTTTTCCAAATCCCACCTTAATAGTGGTCTTGTTTGGCACACTGGCAGTCACGCTCAACTGATAATAATGGGCCATGTTTGTTCCTATTCGTAAATGAACGTGACACCAACGGTGCCGCCGATCACTACATACAAGCCTTTGCTGAACCAGATCCCACCGTCATCCCCAGTTAGTGAATACATTGTATGTGCGCCGGGAACAAATTCAGCCAAGATCGTGACCGCGCCCGTAGCCGCCGTTGCGGAGTCGTAGACCGCAATGGTCGGCGAGGCCGACGCGGTGCTGCACATGATGCCCTTCAGCTTGCCAGCGCCAACCTTGATTTGCGTAGTTGCGCTGATGTTTAGGTAGTTAGATGCCATGGTTTGTCCTATGCCAAGAAGCGCAATTTGTACAAGGTTCGCAAGTAAAGCTCCACGATATTGTCGATGAGTTGCTGCAACGAGGTATCCGACTTGTCCACAACGTCATACCGAGCCGCTTCAATTTCTTTCAACTGGTCTTCCAAAAACTCGATGATGTTGGCTGTTTTCTTTGCCGACATCAGCGAGATCGGGCCAATCAAACCATGCCGCCCTTGGTAGGCTTCGGCAAACTCGTCTGCCGCCTTTACGATTCGCTTGTAGAAAATACTCAGCGCCTCATGCTTGGAGAAGCTGCGGGTGTTCAGATGAACGCTATGCGCCACATCCCGCGCTAGAAATAGCGCGCCCATAAAGTCGTTGCACTTCACTGTGGCACCCCTTGCGGTGGCGGCATGTTCTGCATGTGCGGCATCCCCTGCATCATGTCCTCCTGCGGCATCATGTCTTGGTCGCGCCCCGGCATCTCATTAATCAGATCGCCAGAGGTAATCATGCCGTGGACGGTTCCAAGCACAATGTCTTGGATCTGTTCCGGCGACATGCTGGCTTGCACTTGGGCCAAGCGTTTAGTCTCCGCGTCGTAGGCTTTGACCTCGGCCTCAAACTCTTTGACTTTCAGCGTCTGAGCTTCCATTGACTGGCTGACATTTTGCAGCATCTGGTGCATCTGCTGCATCTCTTGCCCCATCGCCTGCATCTGCTGGTTGGCCGCTTGCAGTGCCGGGTCGTCATCATCCGACAGCAACTTGGGGTCAATCGTCTTGGCAAACCGCGCTGCCATCTCCTGCGCGCCCGGCCAATCCATGTGCTTGATAAAGAGGTCGCCGGCCACGGCCCACAGTTGCGGGTTGCCTTGCAGCAGTTGGCTCATGGCATCCAGCGACTCCTGCCGCTTAGTCATGTAGCTCGGGCCGGTAGTCACCGCCACGTCGTACTTGCCGACGTTGGGGTTGTAGATCTTCTTGATAACGATGCCCTGCTCGTTCTGGATCTTCCTGACCGGCATCGGCTGCGTCGGGTCGATCATGGCCTGATCTGTCTCGCCGTCCATGCCGATGATGCGCGCAATGCGCTGGGTGTCGTAGATCTTCGGTATCAAATCGACCAATTGCCGGGTAGCGTACCGGATCGCCCGCGCCAGGTTGTCGACATAGTGGTAGGTGCCGGTGTCGGACTGCTTCTCGCGCGCGAGGATGGCCCGCCCCGACCGTTCGTTGCTGGTGGCGCCCAGACTGCTGTCGTACTGCCCGGTGGAACTCTTGATGTCGTCCGACGCCCCAGCCTTGGCTTGCAGCAGGCCGCTAGAAGCCATCGGCGGCTGCGCCCGCGCCGGCAGCGGCAACACGCCGCCCTGACCATCGGTCACGTCGGGATTGACCTCAAGGTAGGGCCAGTTGTTGATGTTGGCCGTCTTCCACTGCTGCTCGTAACCCTCAAACTGGCCGCCGTAGCCAATAAACGGTGCCTTGGGCGCCAGTGCCAGCATCTCGGCCTCTTGGCTTACCCAGTAGTTGTACATCCGTTGAGCGTCTTTGGCGTTTCGCACCAGCCCGCTGACGTACATGCGGCCATCTATCTCAAATTCGTTGCCAATTACACGGATTACGGGGATGTATTTGCCCGCCCAATCGCGTTCTTCCAGCACCTCGAAACCGTTGGTTTTGCACCATTTGACCTGTTTAACGTCCACATTTCGGGTCTTTATGGGCTTCAAACCCATCAATTCGGCTTGTTTCGCCTCCGGCGAGCCAGCCATTGCGGTGATTCCACCGTGGTACTGGTGCAGTTTCTTGGCCGTATGCTCAATATAGAAGTATTCCGCGATTCTTACCGTGTCTTGGTTGATCCAAGCATTCAATTGCCCGTCACCGACGCCGTATTGCAGGCTGGACAGGGTTGCGGCGTTAGGAAACTCGCGTTCGTACTCGTCTGTAGTGATTTCCTGATTGATAAAACACCATTCAGCGTCAGATCCGCAAGGATCTTGGATTGTTGGATCCATATAGACGCTAAAACTGTCCCGAATGCGCCCAATTCGCAGATCCTGCTCAAAACTGTTGTCGTCGTTGTACTCGGTCAGGATGCGAAAGTAACCCTCACCAAACGTCACCTGGTTGTCGCAAGCGGTGTCGTAGGCTACGTCAGCATCGGAGATGTACTCGATGTGGCGCACCAGACCGTTGAATATCTCGGCAACCTCAATGTCGGCCTTGTCGTCAGCCGGGATAACCTTGCCGCTTGGACGGTTTTGGCGCTGGTCGTTGGTGACTTGCAGCACATGTTGCGGTAGCTTGTTGATGGTCAGGCATGGGCGAGCGTTGATCGTTTGGCCTTGCACCGAGCCGCGTGTTGCCAGCACATCGGCAGGCCACTGCCACTGGTTGTCGGGGCTTGCAGCACGGAAGCGCAGGTCGTCCAGCTCGTCCTCGCGGGAGTCCGAGTAGGCCGAAATTGCCATCGTCAGGCGAGTACGCATGGTCGCCAGCATCTCGCCGTTGTCACGGTCGGACTTAGTGCCGCCAGAGGCTACTGCCCCGGCTTCGTTGATGCCTGTGTCCTGATAGGCCACTATTTCTTCTTCTTCGTTGCTTCGCGTTTAACAGAATAGGCAATCGCCACGGCTTGTTTTACGGGTTTTCCCGCCTTGACTTCCGCTTTGATGTTCTTGCGGAAGGCCATTGAGCTAGGTGACTTGACGAGGGGCATGTTATCTCTTCTTCGCAGTTTTAGCCGACTGCTTGAACGCCTTGGCCGTGGGTGCGCCGGGGGCGCCCGGCTTACGCATCTTCTCTTTGCTGCCCGCAGCTATTCTGTCGCGCTTGGCGTTAATGTTGGCGTAGAGTCCTGGTTTCATGGTCAGCACTTCCATCGTTTAAGAGAGGCTTTTGCACGTTCAGCAGGGCCACTGGCTTTAGCCACCACCCCCGACATTCTCGCGCAAAAGGATGCTTTGCGACCCTTGTCGGCGGCGGTCTTGGGACTGGGTGCCGGCGGCTTCAAGTTGCTACCAGTGGCTGCGTTGTACTTGGCTCGGCCCTTTGCGGTCAGGCCAGCGCCCTTACTGACCGGGAGCTTCTCGCCTCGACCCACAGCTAGAGACACGCTTTTCTTCACCTAGCTACCCATCCAAGAGTTGGTTACGCTGTTTGATTGGGAGTTTATCCGGCGCGCAGGCTCGCGGTACTCGCGGTGCGCGACGGGGAAGGCAAACGTCACCGCCAGCGCGTCGGCGGCATCGGGTGAGGCTAGACCTCTACTACGCATTTCCTTCTTTCCTTCAAGGAAAATCGTGCCGCTACTGTTGGGCTTCTTCATGGGGCCGACCAGATCAGCCTTTAGCTGCCGGTCGCCAGGAATGGATGCTGTCTTCAACCAGTCCTTCATCAAGCCCCACATCTCAGCCCGCTTGTTGCCCCACATAATGGCGTTCTTGGCCTTCCAGCCAAAGTTTACCCCACGCACCTTGTACCGCTGTTCTGTGAGCCTGTCAAGTATTCCGTATCCGAGGCCACCTTCGTCGATTACCGACAGGATCGGCTTGTACTCCTCAATGGCGTCGATCACTCGTCCGACGATGGTCATGGTGTCCTCGCCCGAGTACCGTTTGATGGCAATAATGTCCCGCCCTTGGCGCACCACCAGCACGGTCGAGTCAGCGCCGCCGCGCGCGGGGTCTATCCCGAGCACAATCGGTGCCGTGGTGTCCTTCCACCGCTCGCGGCCCATCGCGTCCTCGACCAGCAGCGGCTTGATGAACTGATCCTCGCCAGCATCCGGAAACTCGCCGTACACCTCGACCTTCGCCTGTGGCGAATCTTCTCCGTATTCTGCGATGATCTGCTCATAGACCTGTTTGTCGGTGTCCTCCACCGTCCTCGCGTCTACACTACGGGTGTTCCAGAACGCCCGTTTGGCGTGGAAGCACTCGAAGAAGTAACCTTCGTTGCGGCGCGGGTTGCTGAAGGCAAACCAGTACCTGTCCGGTGTGTTCTCGGTGAAGAACCCGGCGCCGACCTCCCATATAGGATTAGGTATGCCGGAGGACTCATCGAAGATGAGCATCATGCCGTCCTGGTTGTGGACGCCCGCGTAGCTGTCGGGGTTCTCAGCCGACCACAGCTTGCCCTCTGCGGCCCAGTAACGTGTGCCTTTCTTCAAGTCGCGCTCGACCAGCTCGCACAGCCACGCCGCCGGCACCAGCTTGGTCGCGCTGATCTCGAACCAGTGGTTGTTGATGGTCATCGCCGCCCACTTGGTCAGCTCGGCCCAGGTCACTGACCGTAGCTGGCTCTCCGAGTTGGCGCTGATGATGACGCTCGCGCCAATGCGGGTGGTCAGCATCCACAGCACCAACCAACTCACCAAGGCCGACTTGCCGATCCCTCGCCCGCTGCTGACCGCTTCTCGCAGCGTGTCCATCTGCACCTTGCCTTTGTTGCCGTCGATGTGCGCCTTGATGTCGCGCAAGACTTCCCGCTGCCACTTGCGCGGGCCACGGAACTTGTGCAGGGGGGTGTTCTTCTGGCCCCAGGGGAACGCAAAGAGGACAAACGCCTCGGGGTCGTCGGCCAGCGCGGGCGACCACAATTCCACCATTAGCCGCTGTTCTTCCTCAGACTGATAGATCGGTAACTGCACTGGCCGTCCCCTCGATCACTCTTGCGCGCGCCTGCTCAAGCGCCGTGATGACGCTGATCTTCTGGTACACGTCCACACTGATCTCCTGCCGGGCCGTCCAGCCATGCACATGCTGGAGGATCGCCAGGCTCGCCTTGGCGTCGCCCGCTTCAGACGCCTCGTTCAGACGCTGCGCCGCGCGCAGTTCATTGTCGGCCTTGCCCTTCTGCGCCGCCAGCTCAGCCAATGGGTCAAATTGGCACAATTGCCGGTACTCCAAAGGCAGCATCCCAGACGCCAGTGCCAGTGAATCTCCTTTCAACCCTAAAGATGCTGCTTTGTATATGGAGTCCAGACGCGCCTCTGTCGCCTGAAGTCTAGGTCGGATCGCTAACGGCAGTGAGCGGAACATGGCTGCGTTATACCACGATTTGGCCTATTTGGCCTATTTGGCCTATGCCATGTGGGGGCGCATGTGGGGGCGCATGTGGGGGCGTAAGCGTTTGGCTTGCAAGAGAAAGTTAAAAATAAAAATTGTTCGTGGGGGCTACCCTGACCGACACGGCCAGCGCAGGGCCCTGGCCCCCCTTGCTGCGCTGCAACAAAGCCGATGGCCGGCCAGCACGGCCAGCACGGCCAGCACGGCCAGCACGGCCAGCACGGCCAGCACGGCCAGCACGGCCAGCACGGCCAGCACGGCCAGCACGGCCAGCACGGCCAGCACGGCCACCGGCCAGCACGGCCACCGGCCAGCGCGGTAGACTCTGGAATGCGTGAAATGTGGACAATGTGAGCTATGGCAGGCAGGCAGGCAGGCAGGCAGGCAGGCAACCAGGCAACCAGGCAACCAGGCAACCAGGCAACCAGGCTGGCAGGGTCTATGTACACTATTTACCCTTTTTGACCCCCGCTAATGTCGGCGCCCACG
>Ga0209401_1000249_pt1 | contig 36921 bp, 52 predicted proteins | sample M_140807_MF_Meta_FD_187318 | JGI IMG/M metagenome (GOLD analysis project Ga0209401, IMG submission 187318) | Freshwater microbial communities from Lake Montjoie, Canada to study carbon cycling - M_140807_MF_MetaG (SPAdes) (version 2) | ecosystem: Environmental > Aquatic > Freshwater > Lake... | reverse complement strand
AGCTAAACTGATAGGTACTGGATCATTCGAGAAGGCTAGCACAAAGACTCGGTTTAGCATCATGTACGGGTGCAAGCCTTTACGATTGATAGGTAACATCTCAGGCGGTGCAGCGATAATAGGCTTGAGTTTATTAGCAAGTTGACGTCTAGCACTAGCATCAGGTTCTTTTAGTTCATTGATAATTAGCACTTCGGACTCTAGTTGGTAGCCCCATTGTGAGTTAACCGAGTCATTATCCATAATGCCACGATTACGCAAGTTATCACCACAGACAGCCCATAGGAAAGGCGCCCAGAACGTGTCCTTACCGCTACCCTCATCACCGCCATGTAACACGGCGTGATTAATTTTAATCTCAGGGTGTTGCACCTTAAACGCCATCACGTCTAGGATATGTTCTAGCTCGCCCTCATTAGGCACCAGGCTACGTGCATGGTCTAGCCAAGGGGTTATGTCACCCTCAACCAAGTTAGTAGGGCGGGCATCACGCCAGCGATTACCATAAATATCACCATCACGAGACACAAGCACCGTCTCACCTGCAGCATAAGTGATGCCAACAAGTGCTTTAGCACCCATTGATTGACGGTTTTCATCATAAGACACAGCAGGAAGCACACGGGTGGCGGTGTGAATAGAACGGCAGTCAATATGTCTAAATAACGCATTAAAAGTAGAACGGCTAACCTCTCGGCGGTCTTGTAAATCAAAATAGGCATCGTCCTCTTGTATATAGGCAAAGCGCTTGAACCAGTCAGCCTTCTCGATACGGCCTAGCTCTTTACGCTCTACTTCAGCGATTAGGTCGTCAGCGTCATGCGTAAACATATCAGAAGGTTCAATCTTAGATAGTGCTGTAGTCATCACGTCCGCCAGTAATTCCTCACGCAAGCCGTGCGTGTGTTTAGGGCCGCCGTTGTCAGCCACCCATGATAAAAAGGTCTTAGAGTCTAGGTCTTGACAATGTTCATGATAGCAACAGAACGAACGGTCTAGGGGCTTGTATCTAGCCTCGGGGTTACCATCGCTATGACTAGCGCTGTTAGGACATACGACACCGATCCAGCCCTCGCCGTTAGCGGGCGTGATAATCATACCGTTAGCACTCATCCAGCTCAGGACATCGTCACCGCCATCATCTTTGAGTCTGATAGACGTGATAGAGGCGGTGTCAGCGGGTGCTGGTGTTACATGTAACGCTTCGCATATCTGAGGCAGACTGAACTCACGCTCAGGGTGCAACTCAATCAGCTTAGAAGCAAAATTATCACGATTAGGTTTAAGATTGACACTACCAGCAACTCTAAAGTTACGGACAGGGTTAATAGCACCGCCATCCGTGAAACCAGCATCAGCAATGGCTTTAATCGCAGCACTAAAGTCTCCTTTCAGAGGTTGATCGTCTAACGCAAATGTATAGCCATACTGATAGTTAGCAGGGCTAGTCTCGATAATCCATGTAGGCGCCAGCGGTGGCACCTTAGACTTAGTGCCTACGTCATCTAGCACCATGAACGCGACACGCTCACAATTCGATGCAGAGGCAGACACCTTGCCATCAGCGAAGCGGTCCATAATAAAGCAGGCGGTGTTAGCGTACCAAGCATCGCCTTTTTTAATCTTAGCCTGCTCAGGCAAGTACGCAGGCCATGTACACTTGATAGCACCATCATTATGGTATTGCAAAGCGCCTTTATCAAGTAAAGGCTTTTGTTTAACTAATAGGATAGTCTCACCTACAGGGGCAATCCCTACTAAATAGTCAATGAAATTTAACTCACTCATTTTCCATACCTCGTCATTATATCGGCTTCAATAGACAAAGGGAGACCCTTAGCCCATTCAGGGGGCGTACACATTACATCGCTCATTCGTTGTAGCACTTCATTCGGTGTATCGGTCTCGATTACAATCTCATCGTGTACGTGTAATATCACGTCATCTAAGTTTCTTAGTGAGTGTCGGAGTAGATCGTTAGCAACGGCCTGGGTGATGTTCTCACACGCCAAGCCCTTCCATAATCTAGCTCGAGGCCACTCGGTAGCGTCAGCAGAGGGCTTCCACGCTGCTTTAGCGTAAGTCACCCCCTCAGGTTCTAGCTTTGCATGTGGATAGCAAAGTATTCGACCCGAAGGCAAAGCATACCATAAATGTACGCCGTCGTATAAGTAGGTCACACGACCCACACTAAACTCTTTACCAACGTTACGCATCGCGCGTGTGTAGGCGGACTCTAGTGACTGCCAATAATTAACAGCCCATTGGTTAGCTCGTCGCCAAGCGTCGACTGTGCGTCTAGCATCTGACTCGCTAAGTATAATGCCATAGTTACGGCCCATAGCGCCAAAAGCCCCCACGCCACCGCCAAAGCCGCATGACAATATTGCCACTTTTCCAATTTGTCGTTTGTCTGGCGTAATCTCCATCTCGGCTTGGTGAAATATTGCCGCTGCTTCTCTAATATAAATATCACGACCTGATCTAAAAACATCTAGCACCTCTTCTGCACGTGGATCATTGGATAGCCAAGGGGTCAGTCTAGCCTCTACCGCGTTCCAATCGGCAACGACGAGGGACTTACCCTTAGCAGGAATTAACGCAGGACGTAGCATACCTTTTAGCACGTCGGTGATACGCTTGCCGTATGTCGGCACAATCGCATGACCTCGCACCATGGCATGTCTAACAGCCTCTGGGTCTTTAGCACACTTACGTGTGAAGTTGTGAACCTGTGCGCCATAGCTAGACGCACGACCTGTAGCGCTACCACCAGCGAACACAAACGCACCACGTACTCGGTGGTCCTCTTCGTCAGCGAGCTGGGATAGGCGATTGAACTTAGCGACAGATGATGCCCACAGATCGTCAGCACATTGGATAACGTCAGCGACATCGGCTGGCACTTCGTCAGGGTTCTCTTCGGCTAACAGCAATAGGTTAGCGCGAACGGATTTGTCAATAGACATCTTCTTGTCTCCATCTTTAATATGCGTCATTAGCTTAAGCGCTTCAGGGCCAACACGTTCTTGCACCCACTCACGCATACGCGGTGAACGTACTGACGTGATAGCACCCTTCGTCACCTCAGACACGATGCGCTCAATCTCTTCTAGCTCTACACTAGCGTAACGAATAGCGGAGTCGGCAAGGTCTTTATCTAGCAGCACACCCTTGTCATTGATACGCTCGTTAACGTGATAGTCTGCAAGCTCTTGGTCTGATAGGTCGCGTAAGTTCTGTGAGATAGTGCGCATGACTTTAACGTCTTGCTCACAGTAGGCAATCATCTCAGCCATCAAGATAGGGTCATCATTAAACGTGCCGTCAGCACGAGGGAGTGATAGCAGTCTGATCAACTGCTTACCACGGTGGTCTTTACGCATCGTGGCCCCTGAGAAACGTCCAACGTCCTCTAGCGAGCCAGGCGCACAGTTAGCACGAGCCTGTGTAGCTGTGCAATAGAACTGTTCTAAATCAAAGTTAATCTGTAAGACATACCAAAAGACTAGGCGCTCAAACGTGGCATTGTGCGCACGTATTTGACCCTTGAAGTTACGCACCTCTTCGGGGAACGGCTGATCTGGCGTCCATGTAATGACGTCACTATCATCAAACGCATAGGACATACATAGCACATCGGTGCTACTGTCTTGAGCGTAGTTGTAGACGCCGCGACTAGGTAAGTCGCAGCGGCTACGTGACTCAAAATCGAGCCACAGTATCATTATGTTGAACGACGACGACGTGTAGTTTCAGCAGGTGCATCTTCTTCAGCAGTCTCGCCTGAAGCTTCAGCATCCATACCAACCCATTCTTTAATCTCAAAGACAGGAGTATAGATTTTGCCGTACGACTTGTGTTGGTAATGCTCTTTCTTCAAATAAATAACAGGAACAGGCTTAGTCTGATCTGCCTCTACTTGATTAGCAATGGCTACTGCTAACGCTTGAACTGCACGTTTACCACCGACAGATGTAGTAGAGAAGCGAACTTCTAGACCTTTATCTTCGCCAGAGATGCACTTCAATGACAGACCTACTTGCGTCTCCCATCCGCGTTTAGCTGCAGGTGGCGCACCATCAAGCTCAGGCAACGGCTGTGATACTGACACCATCTTCTCACCTAATACGTCGCCATCACCCCACGCGATAAAGCCATGAATGAATGAGAACGGATTAACAGCCCATGTAGCATCATCTTCGACTTCTGTTTGGTCTGCACCAAACACCCAATGACCTGTCTTGTCCATCTTGAGAATAGCAACGCCTGCTGGCGATACATCGTTCTCAAGTGAACGTAAAGCTGTGCTTAAAGAAGATACTGCTGGTAGATTTGCTTGTGAAAAAGTTACGATATTAGACATTTTAATTTCCTTTAGATGATCTTATTGAGGGCAGCGGTCAATTGCTGTCCGATTTGCAACAATGCTGGGCGAGGGTCATCCTCGTTTGCCAGCGTACTACCTGAACTAATAGCGACGACTGTCCCTTCAGGTAAAGTGAGACCGTGTTTTTTAAGCACCTTCTCAGCTTTAGCTGGTGAGATTAACGTCGTCTCTGTTATGTCAGATTCTGGTAGGTCTTTAAGAAGTGCAGACTTTGCATCTTCTTCGTTGACCCATTGTCTAGTCGCACGTTTGGCAACTAGCTTATAGCCTGGGACAGGTTTACCTGCCTCTAGTATTTGGAAAGCTAACGCACGTAAGTCTGTGATCCATTGCTCAATTACGTCGGCGTTCTGCAAGTATACACCAATTTGTTCTACGGGCAACGCATCTAGTTTGGTGTGTAATACACGGTCAACAGCACCAGTCATCTGAGGGCAGATAGGCTTGGCTGCACACCAACGGCAATGATCGCCTGCATTAAGTCTAGCGTCAGGCGCTTGTGATTGACGGACTGCAAGTGCTAATGACTGCTCAAACAAAGCAATACGAGCAGGGGTTGTGGTCCAGCGTTTAACGGCTGGCGGTTGTACAATAATCATCTCAATAGATGTCACGCCATCAAACACCCATGACACTTCTTTAGTACGCATGGCAGCAGCAGCGTAGAACATTAGCTGTGGGTTCTCTTCAACCTCAACGGCTACGCCGTCACCGAACTTCCAATCTAATACATACGCTGTGTCACCGATACGACCTAAGAAGTCAGTTGAACCGAATACGTTAGGCAAGAAGTTACCAAAGCCAACGCGTGTCTCGACTGCATACTCCATCTGTTTGTCAGGATCAATAACATCTAACGCATCAAGCGCAGGTTTGATTTTGTTATCAATCAGTTCTTGCGTTAACACTTGACCTTCATACACGGTGCCAAGGTAATGCTCAGGCGTATGGCCTTTGTCAAGTATTTCTGCAATCACATTATGTAATAGGGTGCCTTCGTCTGCATACTTATTAGAAGGACGTGGTGGCATCTTGTCGCAGAGTGCGACAGAGCCAGGGCAGGCAATAACACGTTTAGCGGTTGAACCGCCTACGACTGAAGAGTGTTGCATTTAGTTTCCTTTAGTTTACCTATTGAGACTGCAGATTAGCATACATAAAATTAGTATGTCAACATTTAATTTAATAATAAATTGCTTGACACATAGAAAAAGGGTAAGTAATGTGTGCTTATGTTAGAAAAACAAGTTGAAGCATACTTTAAAAAAATAGTCGAGCAGTTAGGTGGCAAGAGCTACAAGTTCACATCACCAGCGCATCGAGGTGTGGCTGATCGTGTAGCCTGTCTGCCTAACGGTCAGACATGGTTTGTAGAAATAAAAACAGAGGGCGGTAAGCTGTCAGAACTGCAGAAGTTATTTGCGTCTGATATGCAGAGGCTCAATCAACATTACGCATGTTTATGGAATAAGGATGATATAGATGAGTGGGCTAAAGCTACGACCTTATCAAGACACGGCGGCTGACTTCCTGTATGAGCATGACCGTGCCATGATCCTAGCGCCTGTGGGCGCAGGTAAGACCGCCATCACGCTCACCGCCATGCAAGACGCTATCGAGACTGAGGTAGTGACACGCTTTTTAGTGTTAGCCCCTAAGCGTGTCTGTACTGACGTGTGGCCTGTCGAGCAACCGAAATGGGCGCCTAAGCTTAAACTCGTTGTGGCTGTCGGTACGCCTAAGCATCGTGACGCAGCATTTGCGTCTGACGCAGATATTGTGGTGCTGAACTATGACAATTTGCAGTCTGTACATAATTTGAACGGCATTGACGGCATTGTGTTTGATGAATTAACCAGGCTAAAGAACCCGTCAGGCGCACGTTTTAAGGCGCTGTCAAAACTATTAGACAAGATCAACATACGCTGGGGCTTGACAGGTAGCTTTACTAGCAACGGTTTAGAGGATGTGTTTGGCCAATGTAAGATTGTAGATCAAACAATATTAGGGCGTAGCAAGGGTGCGTTCATGCAACAGCACTTTATATTAATCAATAAAGAATACGGTGACTGGGTGCCAAGACCTAACGCACTTGAGCAGGTCATGGAGATTATTAAGCCTGCCACCTTTGTGTTAGACGCTGGCGAGTATAAAGACAAACTGCCATTACTGCACACAGTAGAGTTACGCTGTGACATGGACGACAGACTGCCGTATGAGAAGATGAAAAGAGACTTTGTCGTTCAGTTCGGTAACACACAGATCGCGGCAGTTAACGCTGCCGTGGTGACATCTAAGCTACAACAGATGGCGTCAGGTTTTATCTATGACGCGGATACCGTACCGACATGGTTCAGCAAGCATAAGTTTGATCGGCTTGATGAACTGCTAGAAGAGAACCAACACGCTAACACCATCATTGCATACGCATTTAAAGAGGAGTTAGCAGAACTTAAGCGACGTTATCCGAAAGCGGTAACGCTAGATGATGACGATGCCATCACCCGCTGGAACGATGGCAAAGTAGAACTACTGCTAGTGCATCCTAAGTCTGCAGGTCACGGCCTCAACTTACAGCATGGTGGCAGTAAGATTGTATTCCTATCGTTGCCCTGGAGCCTTGAGCTTTATGAGCAGACGATAGGCCGTTTACACCGTAGCGGACAAAAGCATGATGTATGGTGTTACGTGATGTTGACAAATAAAACCGTTGACGAACGTATATGGGCAGCCCTGCATGACAAACGGGCTATTTCTGATATTGCAATGGAAGAACTAACATGACTAGATTATGTACGTTAATGGATGATATGTAGGTAAAAGCTAACATTATGTCCAATATAAAGGAGAATTTCATGACTAAAGACGAAGCATTAAAGATGGCGATTAAAGCACTTGAGGCTTGCAAAGAAGCACTAGAACAACCACAGCCAAGATTGTTTTTAGACTTATCCAATAGTCACGGCAACCATCCTGTAGAACAACCAGCGCACGAATGTAAATGGTGCAAATCAAGAGAAGTTAACTTTGATTTAGATGATTACCCAGATAATAGTAAGGACGCATAATGACTGATGTAAAGATATTCTTGACATGCCTATTTTTAAGCTTTATAGTGGGCGCATATACAGTTGTGTTGGTTAACAAAGACCGATACGGCTGTACAGTAGAAGTAAGAGATGTTGGCGGTATCACACATGTATTTTCTGGAAAGGTTTACTAATGACTAGATTGAATTGGCGATCACTTAATGCACAGCTTACTACGTTAAGCGAGGATGAAGTGTTAGCTTTGTTAAACAACGAGCGTGAAGGCGAGAAGCGTATCTCTATGCTACAACGTTTACATCAACGCTACACTATTTTACGTGCTGCACGTGAACGTGTAGAGATATTGAAAGGAGCTGTACGCCCATGAACAATCGTGAGATTTGGAGTGAGCAAAACTTTAAGTTCGGTCATATAGACCCTACGCCTTGGATTCCGTTTGAGGACGAGCCAAGTTATTTAACTAAATTATGGAGAAAATTAACATCATGGGTTTATACACGGTAAAAGTTTACGGCATCGAACTAGATGTCTACGCAGACGTAGAAGTTGAACGCGATCCGCTAGGAACTGGCGACAGCCCTGCAGCGACTTACGTTGACATTATCGCTATTGAGTTAGCTGATTCGGCGATTGACATCACTACGTTATTAAGCGACGGTGTGCTAGAAAAGATAGGCGCACAAGTACAGGAAGAGGCAAAAAATGAGCTATGAACAGCAGTTAAAGTATGAACGACTAAAAGAATCAATGTATAATCTTATGGCAGAAAAGCCTCAGACGCGTCGTATGTTGATGGAAGCGTTTAACTTAAGTAAAGATCAGTTGAGCAACCATCTACATCGTTTGATTGATAAAGGCTACATCAAGCTACATAAAGATAAAGTCCCAGAACATAGACTTAAAGCTATGATGGTGTCACAGTATTATGCTAACCCTGATATGCCGTTCAAACTTAAAACTGTAGAACAGTTAGCTAAAGAGACGGTAGAACGGTTTGCTGGGTCAGGCGTTAAGAAAAGAAAACGCGAAGAGGACCCGCCAGGTGTTTATCGTTTATTAGACTTTCCACTTGCTGCGCCAAAAAGAACTCACAAGAAAACAGTTGTGGGTATCGCTAGTGGCTTTAATCAGTTGGGGTGGTAAAATGAGAGATCAAAAAGTGCAGCTACAAAAATGGTGTTGGTGGAATAAAGGTGAATGTGTCGTTGAAGTGTTAGGGGCAGGACACTTTCCCACTACTGCTATGGTAAAAATGCCAGATGACCGTGAAATAGAGGTAGATATAGATGAATTACGCATTAACTTTGACTGAATACGCGATTTGCTACTTCCCTGCTTTTTTGGCAGGGTTTTGCATGTGTGGGGCTATGGTAGCCTTAACCCCACTCTTTTCTCGCGTTATACGTCGATTACAGAGACCGAAAATCTACCGATTTTAATAAAAAATCGTTTTAAGAGTCATATTCGTCAGTTTCGACATACATCTCTAATCCGTCACCACTAAATTCAATTCTGCCCATGTTAGTGGTGATTGTGATTAGTTCAGTATCATAATCAACTTCGATTTCTTCAATTGTTTGGCCTAGAAGGTCCTCACAAATTTCTTCAGGTGTGCGTTCAGACATAGTTACCTCAGCATATCAGAGTTAATAGTTAGTCGGCTTACTTCACCAAACTGTTTTGAATAGGTAATCACTTTTGCATCTCTACCTGACAGCCATCCGCCACGCGCAGAATACGCATCACCTGGTGCTAGTGTACGATGTTGCTCGACAATCATCAAGTTGTTTTCTTTAACGTCAATAGAATGATAATGACCCATGTGCGCGTAGGCGTGTTTAGTACGTCCGAACATTTCACGGAACTGACCTGCAAACACTTCAGATACGTTTGACACTTTACGTTTATGACCGTGATGGAAGAACAGCGCAGTCTTACCGAACTCATACGCGTTGTACGGGTTAGGTGACTTGTCAACCGTTATGCGCGGCTCGTTCTCATACAATACGCTGAACCACTCACGTAGCCATATCTGTGACACAGGATCGTGGTTAGCATCTGCCATGATGATGTGTACGTGTTGGTGTTTAGCAAGCAGCATGTCAATGACTGTGCGTAGTACACGGATTGCTGAACGCACGACTTTAGCAAAGCGTGTGTCTACGTCAAGTAGATGCTTAGACGCTGGTGTGACTGCGTCCATGCCATCGAAGTGTAAGAAGTCTGATAGTTGTGCAAACACGGCTGTGTCTGCGTTAGGTGACTGTGCAATGGCCTGTTCAAACCACTTGACTACTAGCGCCTGTGCAATGTTAAGGTCCCAGTTCTCGCCAGCCTCTTCGTCCCAGGCGAGCATGCCCAAGTGGTAGTCAGTTATCACGTAACAGTTGAGTAGGTTGTCGTTACCGAGTGCAGGTGCAGGTAGCGCAGTCAAACGAGGGATGTCGTCTTTCATGCCATCGATGACTGCCTTCATCATCTCTTGCAGTTTGCTGTCGTCTATCTTAGACTTGACCCATTGACCTGACGCTTTACCTTCAGCGTTGTAGTAGGTTGACACACCTCTAACAATGAACGGCTCTGGTACAGGTCGCACCATGTCTTGCTCAGGTGCGTATCCGCTTGTGGCAGCACGGCGACGTAGTAAACTAAAAGCTTCTACAATTGCGCTGTGATTAATGTTTAGTGATCTGGCGGCAGATCTAATTCCACCGTATTCGTTAACTGCGTCTATGTATTCTGATTGTCGTTCTGTTGCGTAAGCCTTTAAGCCTTCATCGATTAACATTTTCTTGGTCTCTAACCCACTCTTGTAAGTGTAGCAATTGTAAGACGTCAGACGCGCAATCTAAGGGACTAGCGTCGACGGTACTAGGTACATCGCTTTCGGTTTTTCCATCAATGCTTTCGGTGGTGTCGGAAATGTCGGACACGTCACGGGTATCTGTGTTGCGCACCCATTTAATAGTAGGGTAAGCAGCGTAGTAAGCATTAAGTTTCTTGACAGCATTTGCATATTCCTTCGTTACATTAGAAGTAATTTGTTTCTGTTCGGTGACAATTGCATTATTCTTTTGTTGCAAGGCTTCAGTACGTATGCTTAATTCTAGCTTAAACGCATCAAACTTTGCCTTTTCGCCTGCATAGCCTTGATAGTAGCCCAGTAAACCAGCGCCTAAGATAGCGCAGGCCACGGCGATCTGTTTCCAATATAGTATCAATAGATTCATTTGGTGAGCTTAGTTGTAGATATAACACGTAGAGCCATATTAACGCCAGACACAAGGGCAACAATAGCGAAATATACACGAGGATCAAAATAGCCTTGCACAATATTAAGAGACGCTTCACATGCTGCTCCTACACCAATGATAAAGTTAAACCATAATACCTTAGATTTATACCAACGCTTCATAGTGTTTTACCTGATTGGAAGTCTTGTAAAGTTAATCCGCCTGTGTATTGACAATGCGCTAATTCTTTAAACTTGCCAGTCCAACGTCCAGCCCATTCCAAGCCTAGCTCTTCTGCGATGATTCCGCAAGCAGTAAAAAGCGCTTTGTTATCCCATTGACATTTACCGTTGACGATTGGACAGAAGTCAAACGCTACACGCCAGTTATGGAACGATTGACCTGCCTTAGCGTTAGTGACTATCTTGCCTGGTGTTGTGCGCCCTTGATTGTAGAGTGCTGTTTGGCTTTCTGCATCACGATAGGTTGACGTGATAATGACGTCGATGTTTTGCTTGGCGCATGAAAATATGAATCGCTCACATAGCGTTTTAACTCTAGGATGAAGGTCTGACAGATTACGGCTATTTACCAAAATAGATAGTCCCCATCACAAGGCCACCTACGATCAGCCACACGATACGCTCAACCCATGCGCTACCTGCGTTTGCTACTTCAATCTTATTTACTCTACCTTCGATTGCACTTTGGTTCTGATCATAGTTATCCATGCGTCTGAATAAGGTGATCATGCGTTCTTCCATACGTGCTAAAGAGATGATTGCTTCGCCTACCTTATCCAGCTTCTCTTCAATTCTATTCAGTCGCGTTGTTTGATCGTCCATGATAAAGTCCTATTGTGCTAATGCGTTACGGTTATTGTATGCTTCTGTATCAAATGAAGGGTCTCTAGCTAATGCGTTAGTACCAAAGGTTGCGGCACGTGTACCTGTCCTAGATTTAAGTAACCGTAAAACTAAGGTTCTATCTTCAGCAGGTAAGGTGTCGATTAGTTTAGCTAAGGACTTACCTGATTGCATACCTTCTTCCAATGTTTTCATTACTTTGGTATTAATCTTACCTTCTAGCACACTTAATGCTTCATTAGTCACCGCAACTTTAGGACTTAAAATGTTAGGTATTCTAAATAACCCTAAGCTATTTCTAAGTGTTTCGCCATATTTTTCAGCGCCTTTACCCGCTTGTTCAGCCATTGATTGATTGCGTTGAAGCGTAGATGATATGCCTTTAAGTTTTAAGAAAGCATCATAGCTCATCTCTTTAGCAATGTTGTAGCTACCTTTACCAAAAACTTTTTCTACCGCTTCTGGTGACTGGCCTTCTACTAAGGCAATAAACTTATCTGGTGACTCTTCGTATAACTTCATTGCTTTTGCACCAAGTTTAGTTTGTGCAATTGCTTGACGACCTACAGCATAATCTGCCAAATACTTACCGTAGCCTGTACCGCCAGCACTTTCAATGGCGTCAACAAGGATAGGTTTAATTTGCGTAATAACTTCAGCCGCAGCGTTTTTCTGTGCTGTTTGATCCAACCCTGGACGTAAGCGTTGAACGGCAGCATTAACTGAATTTTTACGGATACTATCTAAAGCCCATGCGTCAATCACGCCGCCATTTTTAGTCCATTTAGCAATGTCATCCATAACATTTTTTAGCGCACCTTCAACTAAGTCATTACCTGCGTAAGCAGGATCGTTAGCTTTACGAGATACGCTTGCAATAATTGCGTCCGACTTGAGTGGTTTTAGACCATGTGATGCAAGGCTATCTGCGGCTTGTTGTGCAAAGCGTGACGCTTCGCCAAACGCTAATGATCCTTCAGCCGCTTTAGTTGCTACTTTTTCAGCTTGTTTTTCTAACTCACCCATGTAAGTGTATCTACCTGGTACGCGAGGCTGACCTGCTACTGTTACTGTGTTAGCGGCGCGTTCACCCGCACGTTCACCTGCTGCAGTAAACCTACGTACATCCTCAACCTTATTAGCTGCGGCTTGAGCAAACCTATCGGCTTCACCTTGGAGTCTAGGTAGTTCTTTACCTGCAATGTTAGCAGCGTTAAGTTCCGTTGTAAGCGTAGGGATTAGTCTAGCGTTAAGTGCATTTTTAGATGCTGCCTGTGCATTTTTAGATGCTGTCTGCGTAGAACCGCCAGCTAAGGTTTGAAGTTCATTTAGATTTGCTGCGTTTTCTTGTTCAGCTAGTCTAGTAGATTCATTAATATTTCTTGCGTTCATACGCGATTGTAATGTTTGAACTGCAGGCGCACGTACATTTGCCGTTGCTTGACCTGCAGTTAGATTAGCGGGCGCACTTGCTGCCGCATTACGAACCGCCTCTACAGCGTCACCTGCAAGTTCACGAATAATCTTACCTGCTTTAACTTGAATAAGTTTGCCTGACGCAGCATCCCATATCCAACCTGCTGCTTTAGCTAAAGGCGGTAACACTAATCTACCACCTACATCAAATGCAGCACCTGTAAGCACATCCATACCTGCTTGAGAAGCTTTAGTTGCTAAAGTTTGAGGTTTAGCTTTACCTGTCTGTTCTTCATAGATATTTTCTATTTGTTTTGCTGCGGCGTAACCTAACCCTGACCCTGCTGCACTGCCAATAAGCGTACCTGCTGGACCTGCTACGGTGCCAGGTACAGCGCCAACAAGACCGCCAGCTACAGGCAATACTGTCTCTAGTACAGGATAGCCATACTTTTGCATCATGTCGCGTTCAGGTATTGCATCTGGTTGCTTGCCTACATTAACGACAGGTGCTTTAATGGTTGTAGGTTCTGCTCGCATGCGACGTATCTCAGACGCAAATGCTTTTGCATCCTCGACATTGCCTGCGGCATCAGCTTTTATTAACGCAGCGTTTAACTGATCAAGAGTAGCCATATTATTTATACTTTTCTAAAAGTGCGTCAACATCAGTACCGCCTGACCCCAATTTTTCTTTAGAACGTTTAATACCTGTACGAATAACAGCTTGGAAGTCTCTAGCAGCATCAATAAATTCTTTTTCACTTTGCGCTGTAGACATACGTGTAATTGCTTGTGTTGCTTTTTGACCTTCAACTTCAGTAATTGAACCGCCACCCCTAAGCGTATTGTATGCTTCCAAGAACGCGCCGCCTTTAATCTCATCCAAACGCGCTTCAAAGTCTGCGGCTTTACTGCCAGGCATTGTAGGGAATAATGACGATGCACCAACGGCTGCTTTAAAGCCAGGATGCGCTGCGGTACCTTTTTCTACTACTTGACCCTTAGCATTAAGTTTAGCTGGTTTACCTACCATATCATCAATTTTTGTAAGCATCTGTTCAGCAGTTGCAATAGCTTGAGGTGCAGCCGCTTCAAATTTAGCTTGACCTTTACCTTGCTCTTTCATTCTAGCTTCCATTGCAATGTACTCAGGTGAGTTTTTACCCTTTTCAATTTCAATACGTTGCAATTCACGTGCGTTAGTAAGGTCTTGACCTCTACGTTGTGTATCTCTAGACATAATTTCGCCAGGCGTAGCAGTCATCTTATTAGAACTTAATACTGTAGGTGCGCCACCAAACGCAGGAATTGACAGCACATTAGAAGTGCCGCCCAAGTTTTGCATTTGAACATTTGGTTTCAAGTCAGATGCAGATGCACCTGCACTAGCTAAGTCAGGGACACGTTGATCCATAGGTTTAGCTAAAAGATCGGCAGTTCTACGTTTTACTGCTGCTTTTTCTTCTGGCGTAAACAATGGTGACGCCGCAATATCTTCCGCATGTGCCATAATATTAGCGTCAGATGGACGAGTACTTAAATCACGCAACATACTTTGAATCATCTCTTGTTTTTTAGCTGCCGCTTCAACTTGTGTTTTTTGGCCTGTGTAGCCTAAGTTAGTCGTTTCAGCTTTAAGTTTTGCACGTTCTTCATTACCTTTAAGATAATCTTGATACCCTTTAACATCGCCTTTAGCGTAGAACGCATTTCTAATGGATATATCATCATTAGCTTGTGCAAGTGCATTTTTAAATTGATTTTGTTCAGTTAACCCACGTTTGTACTCATCCATCTTCATCATATTAAGTTGGTTGGCTTGTTGTGCGTTTTGCATATTATACGCGTTAGCCATCAACTCATTAGGCGTTTGAATCTGAGGTAACTTACCTTGTAGTGCAATACTTGCGTCAATTGGCATGATCTATATCCTTATGTATCTAAAAACGCGTTAACGCCAGTTGGACCACTAGAACCGTACGAATACGCATTGTTTGCTGGTCTACCAGCATAATAATTTGCAATGCCTTGACCTAGTGCATTAGTTGCACCGCCAAGTGCTTGGTTCCACGCATTAGCGCTACCTACGTAACCTGACGCTGCAGCGTTGCCTGCGTTCATGTACGCGTTACCTGCGTTAGTTGCATATTGTTGCCCTGCCGCACCTAACGTATTGGCTGTTGTTTGACCTTGACCAGAAAGACTTTGTAACGGGTTTAGTATACCTGCGCGGTTAGTCTGATAGCGATTGTACGCGTTTTGATACTCTTGTGAGGCCATGTCTTGACCGTAACGTGTAGCGCCTCTTAATGCTGCGCCTGACAACATACCGCCACGTGCGGCGGCAGTACGATCAAGTGCTTTAAGTCCTTCAGACATACGGAACGCATAGCCAGGGTCTTGTTCAAAGTCTGACATGCCAAAGTTTCTTGCTGCAGAGCCGTAGCCTTGTGCGCCTGTGTTACCACTAAGACCTAACAAGTCCATCAGCTTGTTTTGACCTTTATATCCAGCTTCAAGGAACGGCTTTTGAGCAGCCTGATTCTCTTTAAACATTTTATATTCAAGGTCTGCTGCACGATTGGCTGCACCTGCTTGCGTCTCAGCAGCATTTTCGGCGGCATCTCCTGCCATCATTCCGCCAACGACAGAACCTGCTGCGGCTAATCCGCCACCAATTAATGCTGCTGCACCTGCTGATATTCCAAAGGCCATGTTAACCCTCTAGTCTTTCTGTCGATATGTTAGCGACAAGTTGTTTGTTATCTGAACCACCAATTAAATCTGTTGCTTTTGATTCTGTTAAAAGTTCTACTAATACGTCTGTGTCTGTTTCTTCTGTAGGAAAAAAGTTAGTCCATACAGAATCTTCTAGTGCATACGCTGCGTTCTTCATGCCTGGCATCACAGTCAATATGTGTGGTGCCGAAATTATTGTCGTACCATCATCTGTTACTAACTGCAGTTTTCCGCTAGATAATACTGCTAAGTTCTGTGTCTTATGAACAGCGCCTGTTAACACAGTTCCTTTAGGTATTGTTATTTCTCTAGCATAAATCCCTGGCGCAAAATAATGTCGTACAGGGCAGTCTACTTGTGGCACTTCTAACAATACTTCCTCTAACGCCTTCACTTTTTCCTGCATCGATGTAGCTAATTGCTGTGTCATGTTATGCAGCAAGCCCTGTAGCTAATATCCAAATAGTGCCGTTCCACCAGATAGGTTTAACTATCGTGGTATCAAAATAATACTGACCTGTAGTGGCAGTAGCCGTAGGTCTTGCACTTGTAGGACCTGAATCAGTAGGGCTTGTAGTATTACCAATAGACGTTGTACATTCAACAACGTCACCAACATTAAGGCCAGTTATAAAGGTAACAACGGTGCTTGAAGTTTCGTTGTAGTTTACGCCTGCTATTTGTTTGCTACCGTTCACAAATACGCTTAAATTATTTCCGCCTACGATATACTGCATCGTAGTTAGCGTAAACACAGTTTGGCCTGCAGTCGCAGTAAACGTTTGTTTCTTTTGTGTGAACGGAAGAAAGCTAGAATTTATGCCTTGAAGATTGTCCCATGTAGCGATTAACACGCCTAAAGCAGTATTAAGTACAAACTTATAGCTAACGCCATCCGTTAACCAAATCTCACCTGTAGGTACACGACCTGCTGAGTCTAATACGATAGGGTTTGCAAGCGGCGTAGAGCCATTGCTAGAAGTATAGGCTGCAACAGGGGTTGATGTCCCTGCTGAATAAGTGTACAGTAACCCACCTGAAAGTGGTACGCCATTATTGCTGAAGAACTGTGCGCCAGCGCCGCCTAACGGGGATAAGTTAACAGACATAAATCACTCCTAATGTAACGACAGCGCCTAGTACCGTGGCTAACCAATCATAAAAATCGCAAGTATGGATTGTTGGATGCTGATAATCATACCACTCTTTTGCAAAAGCTACCACCATTACTAGCAATAAAGCGTAGTAATTGATATAAAAGTATGCTATAAGCGCAATAAGCGAACCAATATTAAAGTGCGCTTGCTTATCAAGCGGTACAGGGATGCGTGGGTTTGATAGTAATTTAATTAATTTTTCCATGATTATGCCAAGTATGTTCTTGATGCTAAAAATTCTTCCGCATCACTTCTAGTTGAAAAAGGGATCATCTGATACGCTGACACTCTAAACGTAGTATTGTTTACAGCGCCACCAATCCATAATTGTGAAGTTGCAGCGCTTGGACCTGGATAATACCCTACGCCGCCAATAGTGTGCCATCTGCTATCATTTGGAATTGTTTTAAAAATAAATTGATTTAGATTACTGTCCCAAACATAAAAGTTAGTTCCACTTGCAGTAGATGCCGTTACTTTTACATCAATGGTTGTTGCCCACCAGCCTGTTGCATTACTATTAGCCGTATTAGTAAATAAAATATACTGATTACTTGCAGTAAAATTGTAAGTAACTTCATTACAGCTTGTATATTTAACGCCATCTGATACTACAGTCCCTGTACCTGATGACGTACCTGTGTAGGCTTGTGCAGTAGTAAAATCTAAACTTAAACCTGTACCTTTATTAGTTCCTGATATCTTATTGTAGCTCAAAGGTAAAACTCTACTTCTAGGCCCAGCATAAAAAGTATCAGTTACGTCAGGTCGTGTCATTGAATTAACACCCGTATAGATAACATTAACGTCAGATATAGTTGCCGCATTTGAAAATGTATTTTCAAGATAAATTCTTGAGTTAGTACCAGTTACTGTAATAACTGCACCTAAATTAGCAGCTTGATTTTCTACTCTTGAATTTTTAACGTAAATTTGTGAGTTACTTTTTGTTAGCTTAACGCCTGTAAAAAAACAACTATCAAAAATGGTGGTGTCTGCGCCAATAACCCAAGGCTGTAAGTTAGATACAGACTGCGTAGTTCTTGTAGTGCCAGACCAAGAGTCAATTGTAACGTTACCTAACGTGTAGGTTAAACTTCCGTTACTTTCGTTCCAACAATTTTTAAATGTTACAGGTACGAAAGACGCAGCTATTGTAGAGTTAAACCAAAGCACTAAATTATTACGCTCAAAAATAGTGTCTGTAAATTCTACTGCGCCAAATCCATCTGTTTGATTGTTAATATATACTGCGCATGTATTAGATTGAAATTCACCATTGTAAAAGTATTTGCACCCTGCGTGCATTACTCCGCCGCTGCCAGATTTATTATCTACTGAGTAAACACCATAGTAATTGCTATCAAACCCACAAGAGTAAAATGCAGAGCCAATATTGCCTAATGGAAACTGAACTCCAATATAGTTGCTTTTAAAAAAACAGTTATAAAATTGCACGTTATTAGCAAGCTCTGCGTTAGTAGTGTAAACAGTTGGGCTGTTAGTACCAAAAGAAAATCCGATACTTCCACCGCTAGTTGCGCTAGAGCCATAAAAACCTAAGTCACGAACGACAGAATGATAGTTCCAAAAACTTAACGGGCTTGGTGTTGACATAGCAGTATAAGTGTATAGGAACGCAGCAGACGCATTAGAGAACGGTGTAATTTTAGATAGTGTAGAACCGTCACCAAACAAGATAGTTCGGTTGTTAATCGTTACGTTACACTTATAAGTGCCTGCAGGAAAGTACACAGCTTTTCCTGTATTGATTGCGGCTTGAATGGCTACTGAATCGTCAGTCGATCCGTTGCCTGTAGCACCGAAATCAAGTACGCTGATAGTCTCAGCAAACTTCTGTGCAATCGTCCGATTGGATGTTGTTACCTGCGTGTATTTAGGGATTAAAGTTGCCATTATGCGTCCTCTGCGTCAGAAAAGTCTTTAGCCTTTAGAGCTAAATAGATGGCTTCACGAGTAGCATCTTTGATGTAATCATCGCCTGTAAATGTTAGGTTTTGCCATGCAACAGGGCTGTGATTTTCATCACGCACTTCTTTGCTTACATAGCCATTAATAACAACCTCAAGATTTTTATTCTTAAAGTCTTCTGTAATAGAAAAGATGTTCCAATAAGTTGCATCAATTCCAAATGCTGTGTTTACTGATTTTGCTAAAGCCATATTATCCTACCTTCCAATTTGTTCCATCATAATAAACAGGGATTACAACTGCACCGCCACCAACAACAGTTGCGCCAAATGTAGGTGCTAAAGCATTGCTTACAATGTATCTATCTCCTGCAATAGCATCTCCACCTGATGGTAAATTTGCAACTGTAACAGGCGTTTGTGAAAAACTTGTTCCAAATGTAGTAATACCATCTAAGAAAATAAAAGCAGTTAATGGTCTTGCTTGATTTCCTATTCTAATATTAGTTGTTGAGCCTACAGCACCATTTGTGCCTATAAAAATATTTTTAGTTGTTGCGTTTAGCGTAGCACCTGTACCTATATTAATTTGTTGTGAGCCTGTGGATTGTCCAAAAGTTATTGCACCACCACCTGCAGTATTCCCCATAGTAATATTAGTGGTAAATGTACCGCCTGTGCCTATATTAACTGTTTTAGTAGATGCTGTATTAGCACCTGTGGCAATATTGACTGTCTGTGCGCCTGTGCTTCTGCCTAATGTAATAGTGCCTGTGCCTGTTGCACCACCTATAGTTACAATAGATGCTCCTGTGCCACCAATTTGAACAGTTTGTGCGCCTGTGCTTCTGCCTAGTGTTATTGCACCTGTAGCACCTGTTCCACCAATTGTTAGTGTGCCTGTGGTTTGTGCTGTAGCAATAGTTTGATTAGAAGTTGCATCTCCTTGTAAATCTAATGCGCCACCTACTGTTTGAAGTCCAGTAAAAGTGCCGCTTGCGGCAGATAAATTACCTAGTAAGGATAAAGTTCCAAGATTGTCTAATACCATTACTTCAGTTAATGAAGCATTAGTGTTTGCAACATTAGTGCCTGTTGATGTTAGCCAAGTATGCCCCCCACCTGTTTGAAGATATTGACTTGCCGCACCATTGTTAATATATTTTGCTGTTGGTGTATATTTTAAGTTGGATGATATTGACATCCCATCATTTGTAGATGTTCTGCCGTTAATAGAACCTGCATACCCAAGTTGTAATGAATTATATGTGCTATCCCATGCAATAGGAGTAACGCCAAGACCAGCATTACCTGTTAATGTAGGAGATTCACTTAATACAACACTACCTGTTCCTGTAACGCCATAAGATGTTCCCCATGCACTACCCGTTGAATTGGGGATGCCAGCACCAGGATAAACCATACCGCCGCCTGCTGCCCATGTAGGTACGCCACCTGCTACCGTAAGCACTTGGCCTGTAGACCCAATGCCTAGTTTAGTTAATGTGTTAGTAGCGCTAGAATAGATAATATCACCTGTAGTGTATGTGCTTAAGCCTGTACCGCCTGCAGTTGCAGGCACTAGCTTCCAGCCAATCACTTGAACTGCGTTAAGATTATCAAGGTAGAACAGTTTGCCGTCAGCCGTATTAATAGCTAATTCACCAGCTACAAGGTTGCCCGATGTAGGTGCAGCACTAGCTGTCGAGCTACGATAAATTTGTATTGGTGTAAATCCTGTTTGAGCCATTAAAACACTCCCCCTGATATGCCTACATAGTTTGTTGCAGTAGCTGTAGTAAACGTTCCCGTTGAAGGAGTTACGTTACCTATAGCAGAACTGTTAATTGCAGAACTGTTAATTGCAGAGCTACTAATTGCAGAACTGCTAATTGTACCATTATTAAAACCTAACCCATTAAATGTACCTGCCACTACTTGACTAGCATTAATTGCTATTGGTACATTATTTATGTTTGTAATGCTACCAAAATCATTTACTGTTACTTGTGCTACATTTGTAGCAGAGCCATACGTGCCTGCTGTAACTGTGTTAGTCCCTGAGTACGTAATTGCGTAAATATTATTAAAAAATCTAAACCATTCGTTTGCCACAACACCTGTCTGCGGATCGACAAGTGAAACTCTAGGTGCAGGTATACGGGTGTAGTTAGGCGTTTGTGCCATTTAGGATTAACTCCGCACCCATAATAGCTACTTTAACTGGATCAGTTCCTGATATTTCGTACACGCGATCACGTAGCTTTTGTGTCATCCCTAGACGACGCCAAATGTTACGGTAGCCATACTCACCTATCTTACCCATTGACTTCCAATGTTCGTTAGACCACGTATGACCGCCATCATCAGACCAGCGTAGCATTATTTGAGGGTCGTCACCTTGACCTAAGTTTAATCCTACGCCTGACTCAATCTCTAACTGTAGACTGTGCTGCGCTGTACGTTTTAAGTTGTTTTGACCGCTAGGTAACGCTCTCCATGAACGTAGCCATTTCTGCGGTGCGTTGTTATCTGCGTACACATCTAAGTCAAACTTGTAAATGTTACCGTTTTCATAGTCGCCAACTAATGTTGTTGATTGGAAGTTACATTGACAATTTGAACGATGGCGTTCAAACTCGCCGTTAACCAAACTAGCTCGTTCGTGCCATGAGCCTGTCGCTACATCATACACCCATGTGGCGTTAGCTGTAGGGAAACTAATCACATAGAAGGCATGACCTTCTTGTTGATATGTGTACGCTACAGCATCTGATATAGTGCCGTAGTTCTGTATCGCGTACTCTACTGCATGTGTTGATACGCGTTGTGCTGCATAGCCATTAGACCTAAACACTACGCCAAACCCGCGAGGGTCGTTACCTAACCAAAAGAGAGAGTTATCTAGCTTGGCTACTGAATAGGCTGCAATACAGCCAGTCTCGTTAAATGCACCTTGAATAGGAATTAGCGGAAAGTCTGTCGCACCTGAGTCGTACCACACTTCAGTTGTATCAGTACCAAACACCCAAAGTTCACGATGAATTGTGTTAACGGCTACTACACCGTCAGGTGAACCTTCAGCACTAGCAAAGTCTAAAGGGTCTACTGACGTGCCATCAAGAAGCTGGGTAATCCAAATCTTTTGGCTATCAGGCTCATTATAGACAAAATAACCGTCTAAATAACATACTGTCCCTGCGCCTGTAAAGTCAAGATCGGTAATTTGAGCAAACACGTTAGTTACTTCGTTGTAGATGTAACCTAACGGATTAGCAGCAATAAATATCTGTGTGCCATTGTCAGCAAATGTGACAGGCCCTGACCCTAACACTTCACCAATATACGTTGACGTGTAGTCTGTATTTATTTTATAAAAGCCTATACCTGATACGCAGTACGCATCCGTGCCGTTTGTTTGATGCGCCCACAGACCTCTAATAGGACCTGACCCTACGGTGCATAATGTTGTTAGTCCAGGCGCACGATTAAGATAGCCTATCTCTAAGCCGTTCTCAGGGGTAGCTTCAGGGAATAGATTAATCATGCGGTTATCCGCAGCATTAATAGACCGAGCTACATAAGATTGACCTAAGATAGGACTTTTCATTAATAGTTACCTGCAAAGATGTTGTAGCGTTGACGAGTGCCTACAATGCTGTAAGGCAGGCTCATAATATCGTCAGGGTTGTTGATACGTTTCAAGTTACGCTTAGATGCCATTGCAATACGTGAGACTTGTGCGCTTGGCTCTACGCCAAACTCAGGTGCTATTTCGCAAGCTAAATTATATTTGAACGCACGTAAGTAACCTGGTGGAAAGAATAACTCTGTTGCTAATGTAGCTGGCTGTGTTATTTCTTCAACAGATACAAAATGCCATTCCAATACCTTTGTAGGTTTTGGATAAACATACATTTCAATGTTAGGATAATTCATATTAATCCACATTACTTGTGGATAGGTAGAGGTTACAGTTTTAACTGCAATACCATTGTATTGTTGTTGATTGATAAGTTTAATACCAAAAGAGATGCCGTTTGACGGGTCTTTAAAGTATGTTGAATCATCCATTAAAATAGGACGATTGCCTACAAAGTCACCTGTAGGACCTAATGTTCTTGATAATACGTTAGGGGGCCATGAAAACACTTGGTCTTGCGTACTGAATACGGCTAGACGTTCTGTATTCCAGCTATCTATCATTTGATTTAGCGCAGATAGCGCATCTTGTGATGTTTCTGCAGATGGAGTTTCGCCTTCGGCTAAAATGCCAAGTAATCGTAACGCTCCATTAATTTGATCGCCAGCCGTTGCCATATTAAGGCTCCTTATTCTTTTCTACGTCGTTTAACTTCCAGTTCATTGACGGGAGCCGCAACTACTGTCGGTTCAGCAGGCGTATCTGGATTATACTCTATCCAGCCGTTTTGTGCATCTGCTTCTACTTCTGCTTCCATGTAAGCAATTTTAGTGCCGTGTACTTCGTGTTTCAAATATGTAATAGCCATTTTTTATCCTGTAAATAAGGGCCGAGGCCCTTATTTTTATGCGCTATGAATAACTGCGTAGTTAATTACAATTGCTTCTGATAGTGAACCTGCAGTATTGTTATAAACGCCAATAACTGCTGATCCTGCACCAACGTTAGCCACGTAAGGCCAGTAAGCACCGCTAGTGCCGCCAGAACCTACGTTAACAATCAATACATCTTTAGCTGAAAGTACGCTGTTAGTTAAAGTAAATAAAACAGTAGTTCCTGCAGCTAATGCTGCACCGTTCATTGTAATTTGACCTGAAGATTTGTTTAATGTTACACCTGTTGATTTGCTTGTAGCTTGCGTAACTGATCCTTGTGCGTCTGCTGAATAACCAATTTCTAGTGCAGAATACACAGACGTACCTATGATAGTGCTAGGTGTTGTTGCGCCAATTGGCGAATTATTAATTGTAGCGCCTGATAGCTCAGGGTCTGAATAGGCTACGCCTACTGGTTTGGTATTTGGCATAATATTTCCTTTATTAAAAATCCACCCCGAAGGGTGGAGTTATTACATTAACCTACGCGGTATACAGAGTAAGCGTTTTCAGCAGTTTTACGGAAACGGAATAGTCCGCTTGATGTAATTGCCAATGCTACTGTAGCGTTACCGCCATCAGAAAAGCCTGTACCTGAACCTAATGCTAACGCGCCAGTACCTGAAGATGTACCTAAGTTAACAATGCTTAAATCAAAAGTTGAACCAACTTTAGCTGAGCTAACAACTGCTTCAATTAAAGCTGCTGAAGGCAATGTGTATGTTTGAGCAGCAGTAGCACCTGAACCAACTAACAAAATACCTGCTGTAACTTGAGCTGCTGTTAGTGTAGCTGTTGCTGCTACAGATAACGGAGCTGCTTGATAACCTAAAACAAGTTCGCCTAAGTTACCGTCACCTAATTGATAACCACCTGCACCATTTGGAAGAGCCATGATAATTTCCTTTACTTTTAAAATGTTGAAACCCCACCGAAGTGGGGCTTACCTAAACTAACCCCAGATACGGGTAGCCATTTGTGGACGAATTGTAGCAAAACCATATAGAACGTCAATACGGCAAGGCAAACGGTCATTGTTGATGTCATACTGACGAACAACACGTAGTGAGATGCCATTGTGTACTTGACGTGAAGCCATGTCTACGCCTTGTGGTAACAACAAGTCAGCAGTTGCAAAAGTGATTGCATCTTTATGGTAAACCAAGTTTTGTGCGTATTGTGTTGAAGCTGCACCGAACATAGTTACCACAGCGCCTGCTACTGGGAAACTGTCTACAGTTGCCAATGCGTTGTTAGGAGTATAGATTGCTGGTGAAACAGAAACTGTTGTTGTTGAAGAACCTGTTGCAGCAGCAGTTACTGTAAATTGTTGCAATGAACCAGTTGTTTCACGTGTTTGTGGGTTAACTGCATAAACGTTAGCGATTGTAAAGATGTCGCCTACATTCCATGTTTTGCTTGAACCTGTGAAGCTCAAACCGATAGAGCTTGTACCTTCAGCAGTAATTGTTGAAGTAACTGTGATTGCTGTACCCCATGCACCAGTAGTGTGTTGTTTGATTGATTGAGACATGTTAACTTCTTCGAAGCCCAATACGCCCATACCCATCATACCGTTTTTGAATTGACGTGAAACTGTGTCAGTTGGGTTAAACAAACCTTTCATACCTTCAACCAAGCCAGCGTTAGCAGCAGGGTTAACAGTAGCGTAACGTGGTGACATTACAGCAGCACCTTCGTTTAGTTTTTGTTGAGCTTGCAACAATACCAATGAAGTTGATGGTGTAGTACCTGGTGTACCTACTGAGTTGTAGATTGCTTTGTATGCGTTTGCAACGTCAGCATCAACGCTAGAAGCCAATTGTGAAATACGTGGTTTCAATACACGTTCTGCAAAGTCATCTAATTGCATAGTTAATTCAGCAGATGTGAAGTTAACGCCAATGTGTTTTTGTTGTGCAACAGTCAATGTTGTGAACTGTTCGTTGTCATCTTGAACTTGTAGAGCTGCACCGTCAGTTACTAAAGCGCGATCTGGTAAACGGATACGCAATGTAGAACCAATTTTAGCGCCTTCTACGGCAAAAGAATCATCGTACTGACGATTCACGTTACGTGTGATCACAAGGTTGTTCTCTAGGATTTCTAAAGCTTTACGAGTGATCATATCAATGGTTAAAATTGAATTTGACATGATATTTCCTTATATAAAAGTTAGCGGTTTTTTTTCGCTTCCCATGCCTTTGCTTGTCTAGCTCTTTCAGCCGCAATCCAATCAGATGTAGACATCGTTTTTACAGACCTAGGGTCTGTCGTGTCATACGCTGGTGAACCACTACCTTTAGCCGTCACAGGCGATATAGGCGCAGGTGCGCTTGTTGTTTTCTTAGTAACAGGCTCGTTAGCAATTTTTGCTTCAAGTCTGCCAATTTCTTTTGCTTGTAAGATTGGCGCTAAACGAGCAATACGTTCAGCTTCTTTAATGTTTGTCCCTAGGTAATAAGCCAGGTCAGGACCTACATCTGAAGCTTGAATAGATTGAGCCATCACTTGAGTAATAGGAACACTAGGGTTGTATGCAACTTGCTCGAAGTCGTCATACTTTGCTCGTGCTTCTTCTTCCTTGTCGTGGTAGGACTCTAAAATTTCATGCTGTTGCCTTTGTTGTTCTCTTTGCTCAATCAACTGTTCAGCTTTTTGCATTGCCAATGCTTCGGCATACGCTTCTACTGATTCAAACTGATCAGGCGCAGGGACATCTTTAGGCGCTACAGGTGTTGAAGCCTGAGCAGCACGATCTCTTTCCCATTTACGTTGTTCTCTTGCCAAGCGTTTGCCAATGGCTGCATCTAGTTCTTCTTGTGAGAATACTTTAGAGGCTTCTGCTGGCTTTTCTTCCGACACTTCTACTGCTGGTGCATCAGTTTCAGGAGCTGTCGTAACTTCTGTCTCTGGCGCGGGTACTTCCGCTATTACTTCTACTTCTTGGTTTTCACTCATTTTGTTTCCTTAGAAACCCTAGTGAACTGCACTAGTACAGTTTTATTATACGTTTATTGCTGCTACTTTTGCTTGGAACGCTTTAATACGTGCATCTAATGTAGCACGATCAGCTTCAAGCGTTGCTAGTAGTGCTTCTGCTTTTTCGTTAGCTTTAGCTACGGCTGCTTCTGATTCTGTCAAGCTTTTTAGCTTACCTGAAAGTGATTTCTCACGAGCATCTAAATCTTCATTAACTGTTTTTGCAGTTACTTCAAAAGAAGCTACAGTTTTATCTAAGTTAATCTTTCTAATGTCTGACTCAGCGTTTTTAAGTTTAGCTGCAAGTAGATTGTCGTCAGCTTCAGCTTTCTTAGCTGCGGCATAAGCATCTGCATCTGCACGTAACTTGTTAGCATCTTCTACTGCTGACAAAGCACCTTGACGCGCTTCAAGTTCAGCTTTTAAAACTGCCATCTCGCCTAAATCTTTAAGGAACTGTTTAGTAAAGTAATCTACTAATTTTCCTGAATCAATACCGCCATTACCGTTTGAAATATCCATTTTTTTAACCCCTATGCGTAGTAGCTGATATTAATTTTAGCACTAGCTGTTTGCTCAATAAATTTGATTTTAGTCAAATCACCATCGTACTGTAATGTAACGCCTACTGCTAGTGGCATGCCTACAGATGCTGTAGGGTTAACATCATCATCGCGCCAACGAACAGCTTGGCCTTCAGGCGTAATTAATGCAATAGAAGGTCTGCAATTAAGCCCGTTTAGGTCAACGTAAGGAACTGTCAGTCCTGTAGCTGTACTAAGTGCTGTAATTTGCTGATACCCTAGACGTGTGGTAATCGCTTTTAAGTTAACTGACATTTAAATTCTCCTACTTTGTGTAAATGATCTAATCTCGATCAATAGTTGTTGACCTGCAATAATAACGCTTTGAAAAAACCCACCTGCAAAAAATGCACCGCCAAAAAAGCTATTCATTAGAATACCCCGCCGCTGATGCCTGTTGTTGCAGTTAAAGTAGTGACTGTAATCGTACCGCCAGTAATTGCAACTGCATTAGCATTTTGTTCCGCCATTGTACCTACGCCTGACAAGGTGTGGGTAGCGTTCCACGCTGTAGCGCCTGCAGCACTAAAAGTGCCGTCTGCAGGTGTAGAGTGAGTAACTGAAACGGTCATGCTAAAAACCTTAATTTATATAGCGTTGCTAAGTAAAGCGCTACAATTTCGTCAATCAGATTCTGTATCGCAGTATCTGTTTCATCGCATACTTTATATCTGTCTGCTTCAATTTCTTCTAATTGATTTTCTAAAAACTCAATAATGTTAGTTGTCTTTTTAGCTGACTGCAAAGAGATTGGTCCCATCAAACCATGACGGCCTTGATAGGCTTCAGCAAAGTTATCTGCTAACTCAATAATGTTCTCGTAGAACCTTTGAAGTGCTTTATGCTTTGAATAGCTACGTGTATTAAGATGTACGGAGTGCGTTACATCTCGTGCTAAGAATAGTATTCCTACAAAATCACAGGCTTTCATTGTTGCATCCCTTCAGGTGGCATCATTGGTTGTTCTTGCGGTGCCATTGGCATCTCGCCTTGTAGCATTTCGTTTGGCATCTCTCTACCAGACATTTCGCCTACTAAATCACCACTATCTAACATGCCATTCACGGTACCCATTACAATATCTTGTATTTGTTCTGGCGACATAGACGCTTGGACTGCGCTAATACGTTTAGTTTCGGCATCGTAAGCTTTAATGTTAGCTTCTTGCTCTTTAATTGCCAAATCTTGCGCTTCCATCGACTTGCTAACGTTTTGCAACATGCCGTGTAGTTGATCTAGCTCTTGGCCCATCGCTTCCATCTGTTGCTGTGCGGCTGCCAATGCTGGGTTATCTTCTGCATCGTTTAATAGCTTAGGATCAATCGTTTTAGCAAAACGTTTAGCCATTTCTTGTGCGCCAGGCCAATCCATGTTCTTAACAAACAAATCGCCAGCTACTTGCCACAATTGTGGGTTACCTTGCAATAGTTGACTCATTGCATCTAGTGATTCTTGACGTTTTGTCATGTAACTTGGGCCAGTAGACACCGCAATGTCGTATTTACCGACGCTAGGATTGTAGATTTTCTCAATTACAATGCCTGATTCATCTACTATTTTCTTGATTGGTTCAGGCTGTTCAGGGTTAATTTTTGCTGATTTTACTTCGCCATCGATGCCAATAATACGTGCTACGCGTTCTGTATCGTAGATTTTTGGGATTAAATCCACTAATTGACGCCCAATATGGCGAATAGCACGTGCTAAATTGTCAATATAGTGGTATGTACCCGTATCGCCTTGTTTTTCTCTTGCTAAAATCGCTCTTCCTGAGCGTTCGTTACTCGTTGCACCTAAACTAGAGTCATATTGACCTGTAGATGACTTAATATCGTCTGAAGCACCTGCTTTTGCTTGTAATAGACCACTAGAAGCCATTGGTGGTTGCGCACGTTGCGGTAAAGGTAAAACGCTACCTGCTCCATCTGTTGCGTCAGGATTAACCTCTAAATAAGGCCAATTTGTCGTGTTTGCAGTTTTCCATTGAGTCTCGTAGCCTTCAAATTGACCGCCGTAACCGATAAATGGTGCTTTTGGCGCCAATGCCAACATCTCAGCTTCTTGTGAAACCCAGTAGTTGTACATACGTTGTGCATCTTTTGCATTACGTATAAGGCCAGACACGTACAATCGTCCATCTACTTCATACTCGTTACCTACTACACGCACGACAGGGATATAGCAACCTGCCCACTCTTGTTCTTGCAAAATTTCAAAGCCGTTTGTCTTTAGCCACTTGACTTTTTTAACGTCAGCAGTACGTGACTTGATAGGTTTTTGGCCCATCTCTTTCATTTGCTTATCTTCAGGGCTATTCTCTACTACTGAGATGTTGCCACGGTATAGATTTAGCTTAGAAGGTGTGTGATCTATGTAAAAATACTCTGCAATACGGACTGTATCTTCTGTTAGCCATTGGCTTAATGAAGAATCGCCTACACCTTGTTGCATAATGGATGATATTGGTGCTGCATCAGGGAATTGACGCTCGTATTCAGCTTTTGTCATATCCTCTGTAATAAAACACCATTCAGCATCAGCGCCAGTTGGGTCTTGGATTGTAGGGTCCATGTACACGCTAAAGGAATTGCGGATGCGACCAATGTAGATGTCTTGATCAAATGTATTGTCGTCGCAATATTTAGTTAGTACACGGATATAACCTTCACCATAGGTGACCTGATTCTCACATGCGGTGTCGTATGCGACATCTGCATCTGAGATATATTCAATATGCCTAATCACGCCCTCGAATATTTCTGCGACCTCTACGTCAGCATTATCATCCACAGGAATTACCTTCACCGAAGGTCGGTTTTGGCGTTGTTCATTAGTAACTTGATGAACGTGTTGCGGTAGCTTGTTGATTGTTAAACAAGGTCTAGCATTAATTGTCTGACCTTGTACTGAACCGCGTGTTGCCAACACATCCGCAGGCCATTGCCATTGGTTGTCAGGCGAACCTGCCTCAAAACGTAAGTCGTCAAGCTCATCTTCTCTTGACTCTGAATAAGCAGAAACCGCCATAGAAAAACGGCTACGCATTGTAGCCAGCATATCCCTAGGATCGCTTTTCTTGTTGCCGCCATTAGCGACAACACCGACGGTTACCATTTCATCACTCATTTATCAGTCCAATCACTTCCGTGTTACGCATCATTAGGTAATCTTTACCGTCGATAGTCGTCGTTTGACCTGTGTACTCACCAAACATAATATGATCCCCAACTTGAACATCCATATTTGATAGTTTTCCATTCTCTAGTTTCTTCCCTGGGCCGATTGCGCGTACGTATCCGCTAAACAACTTCTTAGCACCTGGTACAAAAATAATACTGCTTACTACTTCTTCGTCTTGCTCTACTACGATGCAGTCGCTTAATGGTTTAAGTCTCATTTGTTACCTTTTTTAGTAGCTTCTCTTTTTGCTGAGTACGCAATTGCAACAGCTTGTTTGATTGGTTTGCCTGCTTTAATTTCTGCTTTTACGTTTGCGCGGAAAGCATCCTTACTAGTAGATTTTTTTAACGGCATTTTACTTACCTTTCTTAGCTGTCTTAGCTGACTCTTTAAAATCTTTAGCTGTTGGTGCGCCTTTAGCACCAGGCTTTCTCATCTTTTCGCCTGAGCCTGCTTTAATGCGTTCTTGCTTTGCGTGAATATTTGCGTATAAACCTGGTTTAGTTGCCATAATAATGTCCTTAACATTTCCATTTTTTAAGTGCTGCTTTTGCTCTAGGTGCTTCACCTTTAGCATTTTTTACTACGCCACCCATTCTAGCACAGAACGATGCTTTACGGCCTTCGTCTGCTTTTGTCTTTGGGTTTGGTGCTGGTGCTTTTAAGTTACTATTGTTCTTGGCGTTATACTCTGCACGGCCTTTAGCTGTCATGCCTGCGCCTTGCTCTGTAGGCTTGTAGTTTGCGTCTTTACCTTTAGTAGTACGCGCAATAGGTTTGTCATGTGCTTTTTTTGCTGCCATTTTAGCTTCCCATCCATGAACTAGATATACCGCCACCGTTAGCATACGACTTTTTTATGCCTTTGTCAACATACTCACGATGCGCTACTGGAAATGCAAACGTGACGCATAGTGCATCCGCTGCATCAGGACTTGCCATGCCTCTTGCCTTCATCTCTTTCTTACCTTCTAAGAAGATCGTACCGCTACTGTTTGGCTTCTTCATCGGACCTGTCAGGTCTGACTTTAGTTTTCTATCCTCTGGGATGCTCGCTGTCTTGAGCCACTCTCTCATGGCGCCCCACATCTCTGCGCGCTTGTTGCCCCACATGATGCTGTTCTTAGCGCGTGACCCAAAGTTCACACCTCTGACCTTGTAGCGTTGCTCGGTTAGTCTATCCAATATGCCATACCCCAGGCCGCCTTCGTCGATGACTGTCATCACAGGCTTGAACTCTTCTATGGCTTCAATGACACGTCCAACGATAGACATTGTATCTTCGCCTTGGTAGCGTTTTATACTAATAATATCGCGCCCTTGACGCACTAAGATGACTGTGCTATCCGCACCGCCTCGCGCTGGGTCAACTCCAATAACAATCGGCGCAGAAGTATCTTTGTACCTCTCTCGTTTGAAAGCGTCCTCGACAAGTGTCGGGCTGATAAACTGATCTTCACCTGCTGATGGAAACTCACCGTAAACCTCGACCCGCGCCTGCGAAGAGTCCTCACCATACTCGGCAATAATCTGTTCGTAAACCGCTTTATCTGTATCTTCGACTTGCCTAGCATCTATCTGTCTCCCATGCCAAAAGTCGCGTTTAGAGTTGAAACACTCAAAGAAGTAGCCTTGGTTACGGCGCGGGTTGCTAAACGCAAACCAATACCGATCTAATATGTTCTCCGTGAAGAAGCCAGCTCCAACGGACCAGATGCCGTCAGGTATACCACTCGCTTCATCAAATATTAACATCATGCCGTCGTGGTTATGCACACCCGCGTAGCTGTCTGGGTTCTCTTCACTCCACAGCTTACCCTCAGCCGCCCAGTACCGCGTCCCCTTCTTCAAGTCGCGCTCGACTAGCTCACACACCCACTTGGCTGGCACGAGCTTAGTCGCGCTGATCTCCCACCAATGCGCGTTGATGATCATGGCCTGCCACTTAGTTAGCTCGCCCCATGTGACTGAGCGCAGTTGCGACTCGCTGTTAGCTGACACCACTACACTAGACCCGATGCGTGTCGTTAACATCCACAGTATTAGCCAACTCACTAACGCCGACTTACCGATCCCCCGCCCTGAGCTGACTGCCTCACGTAGCGTTGACATGTCAACTTGCCCTTGATTATCTTTGATGTGCTTGGCGATTGTTCTTAGCACGTCGCGTTGCCATTGTCTCGGCCCCCTGAACTTTGCTAACGGCGTGTTGACTTGACCCCACGGGAACGCGAACAGCACAAACGCTTCAGGGTCGTCCGCAACACGCGGGTCCCACAGACGTGACATTAATAACTGTTCTTCATCCGAGCTATATATAGGTAGTTGCATTATTCGTTGTCTACGACGGTGCCTTCAATAACACGCGATTGAGCTTCTTGCAAAGCTTGGGTAATACTAATTTTCTGATACACATCCACGCTGATCTCAGTCTTGGCTGTCCAGCCGTGTACATGCTGTAGCACAGCAAGAGCTGACTTAGCGTCGCCTTCACGGGCTGCCGCCACTAGATGTTGCGCCATCTCTTTCTCGCCATCAGCCTTACCTTTTTGTGCTGCCATCTCTGCTACAGGGTCAATCTGGCAGAGTTGCCGATACTCGGACGGCATCATCCCTGCAGCTAACGCCAGAGAGTCGTTCTTCAACCCAAGCTTTGCTGCATCGTAAATAGCCTGTAAGCGAGACTCAGTTGCCTTCAACTCGCGTGGCGAAAAAGGTATCGAGAGGAATGTCATGCTCGCATGGTAGTTTGAATTGTGGAGATTGTCAAGGGATAAAGCAAAGGGGCCGAAGCCCCTAGGTATTACTTGTTCATTACGTACATTGTTACTTCAAAGCCGAAACGCATTTCAGTCGCTGCTGGTTTAGTCCACATGATAGATTTCCTGGTTAGATTACGCAAATTGCGTATGACTAATACTGTCACCTTTTATCTGGTAGCGGAATAGTGATTTTCATTAAAAATAAAAAATTTCTTCTGACACCATCGTCACCGTGACCTGTCACCCCAAGGCCCTACCCCCCCCAGCAAAATGCAAACAGCTTTCTGCATGAGAATGATTATCATTTAGATTTATGCTAGCAGCTGCCAGGCTGTAGGTATTGTAGGCAATGTAGGCAATCGTAAAATGATCGCTGCTTTTGGCCTTTCATTTGTATGCAATGTAGGCAATTTGTTTTCGGTTGCCTACATTGCCTACATTTTGCTATCTGCATTTTGCGCGGCGCGAAGATTTGTAGGCAATGTAGGCAATGTATGCTATCGGTTTTAAGTCGCTACCATTTGCGCCTGTACGTTCGTACAGTACATATTTATATATTTTAAAGGTATAAGAAAATCATTACCTACATTACCTACAATGCAATTTGATCCGCGCCCCGTGTGGCTTTGCGCGTATGCAATTCCCTGTATTTTCATTACCTACAATTCGCCTACATTGCATACAAATTACCTTTTTTACCTTTATGTAATAAATTGTTTGACATTATTTATAAATGTATGCTTTAATGAATCATGCCTACAACAAAGCGGGCTAAATTTAACCAGGAGCGTAAAAAATGACTAAATTAAGTTTAATTCTCGAAGGCGCGGCGATCATGCTGCTATTTATTACCATTGCAATATTTAACTTTTTATTAGGGGTGTAAAAATGATTAACTTTAAACAATATATGCAGGATCATTTTGAGATTGATGAGTTGCGCGATATTGCGCGGCATGGTTGCGAGAGCATGGCGCCAGGCGGCATGATTTATTACTATGAGACAACAGACCTTTATTTAAAGTATAAAGAGTGCTTACATGAGATTTTAGATAGTCATATGGAAAACACCGGCGAGACGCCTAAGTATATTTTAGATCGCCTTGGGGATTTTACTCAATTTGCTAATGCTATGGTATGGCTATGTGCTGAGATTGTCGCCTATGAATTGGCAAATGATGACATTGAAGAAAGCGAGGCGGCATAAAATGATTAAAGATATTAATGTTAGATTTTTCTCATATTGCATTAATGAGGCAGTCGAACCCGATATATGTGAAATTACAGAAAGCGAATTTAAAGAGCTTGAAGGCATAATAACTTATGAACGCCATACGGTCCGCGAAAACGGCTGCCGCCAGGTATGCTTAACTATTGAGCCGAATGGCTATCCGTATTTTGATGATTTAGAAAGGGTTTAACAATGGATATCACCGTATATAAAAACAAACATAATGGCGCGCTTGAATTAAGCGCCATATATCAAGGCGTGTTAAAACATAAGATTTACTATTTTTATTCAACCCGCGCAGCAAAAGCGGATTTTATTCAATACTTAAGAGGCCAATAAAATGAAACTAGTAACGATAAGAGCGTATGACTATAAAGACTTACCGGACAATGCTAAAAATAACGTGTTAGCTTGGTTAGATGAATTCCCGCTTGAATATGAGCGCGAAGATGGAACCATGCAATATGAATATTTTAGTGATTGTACCGATGAAAATGACACGATCGAGCATTGTGAGATCAATGGATATGTTTTTGATCAGTACGGCCGGCCAATTCATCAATTAATTGAAAGCGAGGTTTAATCATGTATAAAGTACTTGATCATGATACAAATGAGCATGTGATTTTTGAGAGCTTCGAGGACGCGTGCATATTTAAAGGCGTAAACCCTAAAAGCGTGTATAAAGTTAAGCGCAATACAAAAGACCGGCCAAAAGACTTTAAAAGCGGATCATTGTTACAGACCGGCGCAAATGGTTTAATTAAGTCTTATGTTTATGAATGGCTAAAAATTAACAAATTGGCGGCTTAATATGTTACTTATCTCAGCAGCCATAATCGCGGGGCTTATCGCCATTATATATGATCTTTAATGCTAACCTATCAACCATAAAAGAAAACGGCCCTAAGGCCGTTTTTTATTGTCCGTAAACTATAAAACTATCATTTAACCACCACCATTTTAGGCGGCTCTGATAATTCTACGGCCCGCCTTAATTCCGATTTGCTCATAGTTTCCGCGAGATCTGGCGCTGCGAATATATGTTTTTTAGTCGTATATTCGCGCGAGTACAGACGGCCACAATCGACCCAGCCGGCTTCTTTAAGCGCATGAAGTAATGCAGCTTGAGGGACTTTGACACCGCTAGGTGCTGAGCCTGCTAACCTATCGCACAATGAATGAAAAGGGCTGCCAATCACGCCTTTGCTAAACTCACTCACACGCGAGCGCATTTGCTCAACTAGGTAAGATTCGGCAATACTCATACCATGCTCAACCAGGTTAGCCTTAAACTCAGTCATCATAGGCGCGGCGCTAGGATTGAATTTAGAGATGTCACGAGACACAAGCCACGAAGCGATAGCACTAAAGCCGCCAGCCTTATACCATTGCCACAATTTAGCAGCAGCGCTAGGTTCCATTCTAGGCGCGTGACTCCATACGCAAAACCAGCGGCGATCTTGACTAGCGAGAGAGATAGGTACTGGATCATTTGAGAAAGCTAGCACAAAGACTCGATTTAGCATCATGTAAGGGTGCAAGCCTTTACGGTTGATAGGTAACATCTCAGGCGGTGCAGCGATAATAGGCTTGAGTTTATTAGCAAGCTGGCGCCTAGCACTAGCGTCAGGTTCTTTTAGCTCATTGATTATTAGCACTTCGGACTCTAATTGATAGCCCCATTGTGAGTTAACAGAATCGTTATCCATAATGCCACGATTACGCAAGTTATCACCACAGACAGCCCATAGGAAAGGCGCCCAGAACGTATCTTTACCGCTACCTTCATCACCACCATGTAGCACAGCGTGATTGATTTTAATCTCAGGATGTTGCACCTTAAATGCCATCACGTCTAGGATATGCGCTAGCTCATCCTCATTAGGCACTAGACTACGTGCATGGTCTAGCCAAGGGGTTATGTCACCCTCAACCAAGTTAGTAGGGCGGGCATCACGCCAGCGGTTGCCATAGATGTCGCCATCACGAGACACAAGCACCGTCTCGCCTGCAGCATAGGTTATGCCAACAAGTGCTTTAGCACCCATTGATTGACGGTTTTCATCATAAGACACAGCAGGAAGCACACGGGTGGCGGTGTGAATAGAACGGCAGTCAATATGTCTAAATAACGCATTAAAAGTAGAACGGCTAACTTCTCGGCGGTCTTGTAAATCAAAATAGGCATCGTCCTCTTGTATATAGGCAAAACGCTTGAACCAGTCAGCCTTCTCTATACGGCCTAGCTCTTTACGCTCTACTTCAGCGATTAGGTCGTCAGCATCGTGCGTAAACATATCGGAAGGTTCAATCTTAGATAGTGCTGTGTTCATCACGTCCGCCAGTAATTCCTCACGCAAGCCGTGAGTGTGTTTAGGGCCGCCGTTATCAGCCACCCATGTTAAGAAGGTCTTAGAGTCCAGGTCTTGACAATGCTCATGATAGCAACAGAACGAACGATCTAGGGGCTTGTATCTAGCCTCAGGGTTGCCATCGCTATGACTAGCGCTGTTAGGACATACGACACCGATCCAGCCCTCACCGTTAGTAGGGGTGATAATCATACCGTTAGCACTCATCCAGCTCAGGACATCGTCACCGCCATCGTCTTTCAATCTAATAGACGTGATAGAGGCGGTGTCAGCGGGTGCAGGCGTAACCTGTAACGCTTCACATATCTGAGGCAGACTAAACTCACGCTCAGGGTGTAGCTCGATTAGCTTAGAAGCAAAATTATCACGATTAGGTTTAAGATTGACACTACCAGCAACTCTAAAGTTACGGACAGGGTTAATAGCACCGCCATCCGTGAAACCA
>Ga0209401_1000248_pt1 | contig 37017 bp, 46 predicted proteins | sample M_140807_MF_Meta_FD_187318 | JGI IMG/M metagenome (GOLD analysis project Ga0209401, IMG submission 187318) | Freshwater microbial communities from Lake Montjoie, Canada to study carbon cycling - M_140807_MF_MetaG (SPAdes) (version 2) | ecosystem: Environmental > Aquatic > Freshwater > Lake... | reverse complement strand
TGGGCTCCGCCCAGGATGGGAATCCGCCTCCGAATCCGAATCCGAATCCGACACCGGAGGAGAACCAGGATCAGGCACTTGACCTGGCGGCGACACGGCCATGATGCACCGCCCAACATTAGCTGAGTAGAGTCTACTCGATTGCCGTGCAAAATTCAACAATTTGGGCCGACACGGCAGGCCCATTTCTTTACGGCTAGCGGCCCAGAGTTCACAGGCTTGCAAGCGCCACTCGCCCTTCGCAACATTCCAGCACAATGCATCTTCAGATTCAGCGGCCCAGGCCGCGCAGCAAGGTCAGGATGACGCACATTTGCCGGACCGTGCTTGCAAATGAACCAAAAGCACAGCACTAGCGCAGTAGGTTGACGTCAAAGCACTCCGGAGAGAGCCGTGGAACAACGAGACATTTATTCGGCTTTTCGAAAGCCGGTCCGCATCACCATCACCGTGCCACATAGCACCCATCAGGCTCTCTGTGAACGCAGCGATGAGGAGGGTCGATCACTCTCCAATCTGGCCGCCTTCATGCTGGAGAACTCCCTCAGAAAATCCTAATCCGAGGGCCCATGCTCAACCGGACCGAGCCCCCTTCTCCCGATCGCCAATCTGATCCAACAACGCTCCATAATCCGTTCCAAGAGCGACTGAGCCTGATCCAACGGCTGGATCACAGTCTCGCCCTGATCCAGACCGTCTTGCCGATCGATTCACTCACGGCGGCCACGAACGGCGACCCTTGGTGGCACTACGGCTTCAATCCCTGCATTGGCAGTCTGGTGGGGAATGCCTCGATCCTGGCGCCGATGCGACTGGCGGTGGACACACCCACCCACCTCACGCTCATCCTTGTCTACGCCGGTTCCCTGCAGGTGGAACAGGCGGAACGGCAGGTCACCTGCGTGGAAGAAGGCGTCCTGCTACTCCCCGGGATGTCTTGGCGTTGTCAAAGCAGCGCCTGCAGCCTGGTCATGCTGCCGATCGAGCGACAAAGGCTGCAGAAAGTGGTGCTGGCCATGGCCGAACAACGTCAGCTGCCCCAGAGCTGGCGTGAGCGACTGGACACCAACCTGCCCTGGCAAGCCAATGCCAACAGCGGCAGCTCCGAACTAGAGGCCGGCCTGCGGCAGGTGCTGACCATCGCCAACCAGCTCAGTGACCAGAGCGCGAGCCTGGTGGCCAGGCTGGAGCTGGATCTCCTGATCTACAGGTTGCTGGCCGCCCTGGTGATCCCGGAATTACGCCGCAAAGATCCTCTCGATCGCCTGCGATCCCGCCAACGGGAGGGGAACGACCGGTTTGAGGAGCTGATCGCCTATCTCAAGAACCACCTCCACGAGCCGCTCAGCCTGCACCTGCTGGAAGAGCAGAGCCACTATTCACGTCGAGCCCTCCAATACGCCTTTCTGGAGCGACTCGGCTGCACGCCCACCCAATGGATCCGGGAGATGCGGCTGGATCGGGCCCGCCGCTGCCTCCAACAGCCGGAACCCTGCGACTCCGTGACGAGCATCGCGCAGGCCTGCGGCTACCGCTCTATCAACCTGTTCACGATCGACTTCGAGCAGCGCTTTCATGTCAAACCCTCGGACCTGCTGAGGGAATCGAGACTTCCACCCTCAGGGACCCCACCGCCGGAGGAGCCGGACCATGAAGACCGGATCAACGAGGTTTGATCAGTTGCAACACCTGAGGGCCCAGGCCACCGGAACGTCGTTCGCAATCGAGAGCCTGAAGAATCATCTGGGCAGATGCGGCGATGTCACCCGCCTCAGCTTGGAGCCGTGCGCGCTCCTGCAGCTCGGATGCTTGGGCCATCAGGATCTGCCGATCCGCACTGTCCACCGTTGAACCATGGGATCGTGGCAGCGTGGCGGCTAAACGTCCGTTAGGACGGAGGGATTGGATTGAAACAGGCAAGGGCTTCGTGCCAGTCATGGGATGCAGACTTGTTCCGGCGGGAAAGCTGTGGACGGAATGGATCAAGCGAACCGACACAGCTCAACCGTGGGACTAAGCAGGGCGATCAGGCCAGAAGACTTGATGGACCAAACCACCTGTGATCCGACCGGAACGCTTCGCTCATTCGCGGATTGCCAGAGCGGATTGCCAGAACAGAAGGTTGGAAGGCTGAAAATCAGCCGACCTAGTCCCTTGGGCATGAATCATGCATTTGCTCGAGTACATGATAACCAATCACAGGTAGCGCAGCGAGTGCACTGGCTTGAGATGGTGAAAAGCAAAAATCATGCTCTTGCATCAACCGCCCGAATCAGGTGCCGGGCTCCTCAAGGTTGCCTCCAAGAGCTGCGATGGCATCCCGCAACTGCTGAGAGCGAAGCTCATCGCCACGGGTGAGCGCAACGGCAAGAGCGAATTCCAGCTTCTCCAACTGGTGTTCACCCTCCGAGGGGCTGTTGGTCTGACAGCGGGGATGGGATTGGCCATGGCCAGCCCCGAAGGAAGACGGTGGGAAGGTGGAAGGACCGGAAGCGTGAGAAGAGGGGTAGGCCATCGCTCACTTTCTTTCTATTCTGCCACCCCTGACCAGAGGGGAGTGGATCAGGCAGCGGCGCTGTCGATCCCATCCTCATGACCATCGGGATCGCCCGGCTCGATCGCGTCATCGGCCTCTTCATCGAGATCGGCCACCGCGTCGAAGCCATGGAAGCCATCGTCCGGATCGCTGGGCCCGGCACCGGTCCAGCCACGCTCTGGGGCGAAGGAGGGCGATGGGTGGGCGCCATCATCAAGGGCACCCCCCAGCAGGGCGCGGCAGTCCAGCAGGAGTCGCTCCGCATTGCCGAGGCTTTCAACCAGGGCCGGATCCTCCTCCTCAACCTCCTGCCGCTGACCCTCGAGGGCCTCCAGACGCTGCTCCAGCCGCACAAGTCGCTGGGACAACAGGTGAAGGGTGCCGGCGAGATCTTCCGCACTGCGGCTGATTCGGAATGAAACCGACGGGGAGGCCATGGCGACGAAACGGCTCGCCTGAATGACAACACACCGCGCAGACTGTCGCCAGCTAGTCGCTCCTGATGACGCATCCCTGGCACCTGGTGCTAATCGGCCTGGCCGGTCTGACGGGGGGGCTGGTGGCCCTGGGCACCGGCATCCCGGCGGCACCCCTGGCCGGTGCCCTAGTAGGAGCCGCCCTGCTCAGCCTCAGCGGCCGGGTGGAGCCAGCCCAGTGGCCGGCTGGAACCCGCACCGCACTGGAGATCGCCATCGGCACGGTGATCGGCAGCGGCCTCACCGCCGCCGCCCTGGGGGAACTGCGGCAGCTGTGGAAACCGGCCCTGCTGATCACCCTCACCCTGGTGCTCACCGGGCTGGTGGTGGGGCTGTGGTGCAGCCGGCTGCTGGGCGTCGACCCGGTGGTGGCCCTGCTGGGGGCGGCCCCGGGTGGCATCAGCGGCATGAGCCTGGTGGGGGCGGAATTCGGCGTGGGAGCGGCGGTGGCCGCTCTCCATGCGGTGCGGCTGATCACGGTGCTGCTGGTGCTCCCACTGGTGGTGAAGCTGGTGTTGCCCAGCGGCAGCAATGGCCCGGTCGGATGAGAGCAGGCTGCGGATCGTGGTGGGGCCAGGCCGACAGTGTTGATGAGGCCCGATAGCGAACGGCCTAGAGACCCTCAGCAGGAGTGGCCCCGGTTCGGACCCAGCGTTGGTGGCTGGACAGGCGGCTCAGGCTCGATAAGGTTTGGCCCCGACCCGCCCGGCCCACGCCCCATGCCCTCTGCCCTGTTCCCCACCCATCGCCGCCTCCGGGGGAGCACGGCGAGCGCCCTGATCGCCGGAGCTGGCCTCGGCGTCACCCTGGCGCTGGCCGCCGCCCCAGGCGCCCTGGCCCAGACTGCCGTGCAGGCTGGACCGCCGGTGTCCGAATCCGTGGCGGCCGGCAACAAGGGGGCGCAGGTGTACTGCTTCATGCGCGCCAACGGCAACATCCACGAAGTGAGCTGGGCCGCCGCCTATGCCCTGGTAAAGCGGCAGAGCGCCAGCCTGTTCAAGACCTCACCGGAGCATGCCGCCGTGATGATCACCGAGGCCGTGGTGCAGAACCCCGCTGCCTATCCGGACTGCGGGCGGTACCTCGGCGATCTCTACACCAAGCGCCGTACCGTGGTGATCAGCTCCGGACCCGGCACCATCCCCGCCGGTGCCGTGCCGGTCGGCGTCGCACCGGTCGGTGGTAATGGTGGCAGCCAGACCCGCTGGTGAACGGCACGACCCAGCATTCCGCCCACCTGAACTCCCGTCTGGGCATCCCTCCCGGGCCCGCCTTCGCCTGGCGTTCCCAGACCCAGCCGAACAAGCAACGGCGCAGGCTGGCGCTGAGCCTTCTCGTGGCGGGGTTGCTGCCTGGCTTGCTCACAGCCTGTGCGGAGGAACCGCTTCCCGAACGGCAGATCAGCCCGGCTGACTGCCTCAGCGATGTGCGGATGGATCGTTTGAAGGAGTCGCTGGAGCGGTGCGACAAGGTGGTGGCGGCCTTCCCCAAGGATCCGCTGCCCCTCAACGAGCGCTACCTGCTCCACAGCCTCGCGGACGACGAGAAGGCCGCCTGCCGCGACATGGCCCGGGCTGTGCAACTGGCCCGCGCAATCCCGACCCAGCGCCTCGACCCGATCCTGCGCCACGACCTGCAACTCCGCCAGGCCGACTGCCGCTCCGCCCACCCAGAGGGAGCGAAACCCACAACTTCACCAGCAGCCTCACCAGCGGTCCAGCAGCTCCCGCACCAGAACCGGTAAGGAACCCCGGCGCCAGCGTTCCTGACGGCTGCGTAGCACCAAAACGATCCGTTCCTCCTTGCTGGCAATCAAGCCATCCACCAACTGGTCAGCCACACCCAGCTGCAGCCAGTGACACGTGAGCATGGCCCCCATGCCGATGCGGTGACAGCGATCCTCAGCCTGCTCCGCATCACCGGGAGTCCAGGGGCGCTCAACCAGCACCACATGGCGGGCCCGGTGCAGGGTGAAGCCCAGCCCCCCGGTGCCGTAGGTGGCGATCAGCAGTGGCACGGCACCGCTCTGAAATCGGTCCACCAAGGCCTGGCGGCGGGCGGCGGGCACAGCGCCGGTGAGCAACACGGCCCGCCGATCGCCGCCGAAGGCGCGATGCAGCAACCGCGCCGACGGCACAAAGGCTGTGAACACCACCACCGATTCCTGACGGGCCAGAAGATCGGCCACCAGGTCGCAGGCTCGGGGCAACTTGGCCCGCGAACCGATGCGGCGCAGGGCGGTGAGCACGGCCAGGGCCTCCGCATCACGGCGCACCTCACCGCGCCCCGCCCGATGGCGGTAGTCGTGAACGCAGGTCTGCAGGCGGCTCTCAAACCGGGCCGCCGCCGGCTCCGTCAGGGTGACCGGCACCAGAGCGCGTTGCTTGGGCGGTAGATCCAGGCACTGGTCCTTGCGGCGGTGCAGCACCAGCGGCCGCAGCAAGCGCTGCAGCTCCTCCAGCTGACTAGCGCCGCTCGCCTGCCAGATCCGCCTTCCCCCTTGCTCCCGCCAATGGCCCTGGCAATAGCGCTCCTCAAAGGCCCGCCGGTCATGGGCCAGGGGATGGCCGATCGCCTCCAGCAGCGGCAGAAATTCCACGGGCCGGCCATTCTTCATCGGGGTGCCGGTGAGCAGCCAGATGGCCCGCAGCCTGGGATGGCGTGCCAGGCGGAGGAAAGCCTGGGTGCGCCGGGCGGCGGCGTTCTGGGCGTAGTGAGCCTCGTCGGCGATCAGCACGGTGCCGGCCTCCGGCAGAGCAACGGGCAACCGGGCCCAGCTGTGCAGCTCCAGCCGCAGACCCAGGGAAGCCGCCTCCTGACGCCAGTGCGGATGCAGGCCCACCGGAGCCACCACCACAATGCGGCAGTCCGCCCGACGCACCAGGGCCCGGGCGGCCACCAGGGCGGTGAGAGTCTTGCCTAGACCCATGGCATCGGCGAGCACGGCGCCGCGGCGGGCCAGCAACCAGCGCACCGCAGCGCGCTGGTGGGCGAAGAGCAGGCGACCATCGGGCAAGGGTTCGGCTGGGGCCGCCGCCGCCACCAACTGCCGATGGGGCGGCAAGGGCGGCAGGGGTTGCCGCAACCAGTCGAGCCACTGCGCCAGCTCCTCACTCACGGGGAAACGGCCGGCCAGGCGCCGCTCCAATTCGGCCGCGGCCTCGAGGGGAAACTGCCAGCAGCGGCGCCGGGTCTGCCAGCTTCCGGCCGGGCGGATCGTACGCAGCTGGGCCTGGGTGACGGCGTCGTAAGGGGAGACCACCTCAATGAGCCCGGAGGGACCAAGGCGCATCGCAATCGCAGCAGACACCGGCGACACGATCGGCCGGCCTGGACGCACCGGCTCCGGATCCGGCAACGGGTCCGGCAGGGGCACGACCAACGGCGGCGCCAAGAATCCGAATTGCAGCGAAGAACACATTGACACCTGTGGCGCCACGGGCAAACTGCCAGCAACCGGGGCTCTTGCATGCAGGCCAGGGATGGGGTTTTCCTTGAGGATCTCTGCCCGAAGTTGCGAGCGCGTCGATGGCGCCAATCCCTCCACGGTGTGACGCAGGGGAGCTGCATTTACTGCGGCAACCGATCCGAATCGATCGACCACATCCATCCGCTCAGCCGAGGTGGCATGAGCGTGACCGAGAACTGTGTACCGGCCTGCCTGGCCTGCAATGGCGAGAAAGGGGATTCGGAAGCTTTCGACTGGTACCGCCGTCAGCGCTTCTATGACCCGCGGCGAGCCATGGCCCTGAGGGCCTGGACCGAAGGTGACCTACGGCTCGCGCTGCGCTTGCTCGAATGGGCCAGCCCCGCGGATCAGGAGGCACGGGGGACAGGCCGCGGCGAAAGTCGAGCTCGACGTCACCAGACCCGGCAGGCCAGCTCGCCGGCCTGGCGCTGGCAAATGGCCGCCTGATCGCCAGGTCGCTCGGGCGCCAGAAGCACGGCCAGCAGCACCAGGAAACCAGCCAGGATCAGAGGCACCTTCGGCACGGCCGGTAGGGCTGCTGCATCGCTGCTCCGGGCCTGATCCATGGGGCTGGCCGCCGGCCGAACTGAGCGACCGGCGCGTGAGCGCATCGGGGCCAAAGCGTGCTGGGCCCCACGCTGGGAACCGGTGGGAAGGGCTTCGGAGACCCAGGACGCCATGGGGACGAGCGGGCGAGAAGGAATGCGTGCGGTAAAGAGAAGCGAGGCGGCCATCGACAGGCTGAAATGACGCTGGTACAGGTGTACTCATGACAAAGGAATCTGTCAACACGCCGATGGCGATTCCCCCGGGCCTCCTGGCTGCAACGGGGCGTGTGCTCGTGCTCGGCGGCGGCTACAGCGGTCTGCACTTCGGCAGAACCCTGGCCCAGCTGGGATGCCCCGTAAGCCTGACCTGGCGGGAGGTGCCACCAGCCGCCGGCGACACACCCGCAGGCCTGCGCTGGATCCGCTTCGACCCCGCCAATGGCATCCTGCCCTCACCGGAGGAGCTGGCCGGCACCACCCATGTGCTGGTCACCATCCCACCCGATCGCACAGGCCAGGACCCGGTGCTGAACCACCTGGCCGGCATCCTCAAGGACCTGCCCCTCGCCTGGGTCGGCTATCTCTCCACCACGGGGGTCTACGGCGATCGCGGCGGCGGCTGGGTCGATGAAACCACCCCGGTGGCCCCCGGCCTGGAGCGCAGCCGCGCCCGGCTGCGCAGCGAAACGGCCTGGCGGCAACAGGGGCTGCCCCTGCAAGTGTTCCGGCTGCCGGCGATCTACGGCCCCGGCCGTACCCCGTTCCGGGATCTGCTCCAAGGCAAGGCCCGGCTGATTCACAAGCCCGGCCAAGTGTTCTGCCGGATCCATGTGGACGACCTCGTGGGAACACTGCTGCACTGCATCGCCCTTGCGGCCGAACGACGGCCGGACACCCTGATCGTGGCGGACACCGAGCCTTGTCCGTCCAGCGAAACCCTCGGCTACGCCGCCCATCTGCTGGGCAGCAAACTACCGGATGTTCAATCTTGGCAGAGCATCGAAGCGAGCATGAGCCCGATGGCGCGTAGTTTCTGGTCTGAAAATCGCAGGGTCAGCAGCAGGGTGCTGAGGGAAGAGCTGGGCTACCACCTTCTTTGCCCGTCTTACCGCGAGGGTTATCAGCGCTGCTTCTTGTGAGGGGAGTCGCCGAGCGAACGGAACAGATCGGGTTGTCCCGAATGATCAACGGGAATGCCGAAGTCGCTGTAGAACTGATTCCAGTTCAGCTGGATCCAACCACGCTGCAAGCCGATTCCTGCTCCGATGAACAGCAATCCCAGCAGAAGGAAACGGATCATGAAAACGCGGGCAAACGGCGGATCGAAATCACCACTTGAAGCCAATTCTGCACCCCTTGCCCTGGCTTTGGGAGATCCGGCCGGCATCGGCGCCGAAATCGTGCTCAAGGCTCTTGGGGGGGACCGGGGAAAACCGCCGGTGGTCCTGGTGGGCTGTCGCCGCTGGCTGGAGGAACAGCACCATCTGCTGATGGCGGCTGGCTGCCGAGGCCTTGCGGATCCAGCCCATCTCGAGATGGAGGACCTCCCCCTGGCTCAACCGATCGCCCCAGGACAGATCGGTGCGGAGGCCGGAGCCGCCAGCTTCGCCTGGCTCACCCGGGCCACGGAGCTGGTGCTGGAGGGCCGCTGCCGGGCGCTGGTGACGGCGCCGATCGCCAAGGCCAGCTGGCAGAACGCAGGCCACCGCTATCCCGGCCAGACCGAACGACTCGCCGAGCTCTGCGGGGTGGAGGAGGCCTCGATGCTGTTCACCGCCCGGGCCCCGCACGGCCGCTGGCGCCTGAACACCCTGCTCGCCACGACCCACATCCCCCTGGCCGAGGTGCCGCAACGGCTCAATCCGGCGCTCGTGGAGCGCCAGCTGGATCGACTTTTTGAGTTCTGTCAGCGGTTTGAAGCGAACCCACGCCTGGTGGTGGCAGGGCTGAATCCCCACGCCGGCGAGGCGGGCCACCTCGGTCGCGAGGAGGTGGAATGGCTGGAGCCCTGCCTGCAGGCCTGGCGTCGGCGCCATCCGAACGTGGTGTTGGACGGGCCCCTGCCCCCCGACACCTGCTGGCTGGAGGCGGCGGCAGCCTGGCGTGGCCAAGGGAACGGAGCCGACGGCTACCTGGCCTTGTATCACGACCAGGGCCTGATTCCGGTGAAGCTGCTGGCCTTCGACGCCGCCGTGAACACCACCCTCGGCCTGCCTTTCCTGCGCACCTCGCCGGACCATGGAACGGCCTTCGCAATCGCCGGCCAGGGAAGAGCCCGGCCGGACAGCATGGAAGCGGCGATCACAGCGGCGCAGGAACTGGGGACCGCATCGACCGCGACAACCCAGACCTGAAACGATCAGCTCAGCCCGGCTTGATCCGCATCAGCACCTGACCGAATTCCACCGGTGTGCCGTTCTCGACCAGAATCTCGACCACCTCACCGCTGATGTCCGACTCCAGTTCGTTCATCAGCTTCATGGCTTCCAAGATGCACACCGGCTGGCCGGAGGTGATGCGGCTGCCCACCTCCACGAAGGGGGGATCGCCGGGGGCCGGGGAGCGATAGAACGTGCCGACCATCGGCGCACTGATCGCCTGGAGATCACTGCGGGCGGCCGCGGCCGCTGGGGGCGGGGCAGAGGGCGACGGAACCGGAGCAGCTGGGGCGAGTGGAGCCGGGGCGGCCTGAACAGCCGGGGCCTGCATCAGAGTGACCGGCGCCGCAGAAGGCAGGTTGCGGCGCACCTCAAGTCGGAAATCCTCCCCTTCGAGGGAAAACTCCTGGATGTCGCTCTCACCAAGCAGGGCCAGGAGTTTCTGGAGCTGGTCGTGATCAAGCTGCATGGATCAGGACTCCCGGCCGAGGTAGCTGTCGTTGCGGGTGTCGATCTTGATCTTCTCGCCGATCGAGATGAACAGGGGCACCATCACCTGGGCACCGGTTTCGACAATGGCGGGCTTGGTGCCGCCGGTGGCGGTGTCGCCCTTGACACCGGGATCGGTCTGGGTGATCTCAAGCACAACGGAATTGGGCAGCTCCACTTCCAAGGGCTTGCCGTTCCAGGACACCACGCTCACCTCCATGCCCTCCTTGAGGTACTTGCGCTGGTCACCGATCTGCTTGGCGGTGAGGCGGGTCTCCTCATAGGAGGCCATGTCCATGAACACGAAGTCGTCGCCCTCCATATAGGTGTGCTGGAGGGTGGCTTTCTCAAGCACCGCCTGAGGCAGCATCTCGCCGGCCCGGAAGGTCTTCTCCACCACGTTGCCGCTCTGCACGGCCTTGAGCTTGGTGCGCACAAAGGCCGAGCCCTTGCCGGGCTTGACGTGCAGAAACTCGACCACACGCCAGACCTGACCATCGATCTCGATCGAGGTGCCGGTGCGGAAGTCGTTACTGGAGATCATCCCGGCGGTTCGAATCCGGCCGATTGTACGGCTGGCTACCGAGGCCCCCGGCAGACCGTCCCCTCAGGGCCTTGCGGTTGTGCCAGAGTCCGATCAGCACAGCACTCTCCAGCCATGCGCGCAGCGGGCCAAACCGGCGACCGTGGCGGCGTTCTCCGCCGTCTCACCGGCCTGATGCTGACCCTGGCGCTGGTCCTGGGTTCCGCTCTGATGCTCACGCCGTCCGCGGCCCTGGCGGAGCTGCCCCAGGGCAACGCCGTGAAGGATCCCGAGGCGATCCTGCGCAACGCCCTGCCGATCAAGGCGCCCCAGCTGCAGGATCTGCAGCACCGTCTGGAATCCACCAGCGACGACCTGCGGGCCAAGCGCTGGAAACCACTCGCCTCCCTGGTCACCCGCTGCCAGTCGCAGCTCACCGGCCAGCGGGCCGCCATGCTGGCCACCTTTTCCCCGGACGCCCAGACCAGGGCCGGTGAGCTGCTCGATCAGCTCGAGATCCAGCTTCAGGAGGTGGCCGCCGCCGCCGAGGCCCGCGATCGCGACGCCTTCCTGAGCAGCCGCCGCTCCGCTCTCACCAGCATCGGGGCCGCCGAAGCGTTGCTGGTGGGTGAGTTCCCATTCCCGATCCCGGCTGAGTTCGACGCCCTGCCGCGGCTGCTGGGGCGGGCCACAGTCACGATCAGCACCACCAAGGGCGACCTCACCGCCGTGATCGATGGCTACAACGCCCCCCTCACAGGCGGCGCCTTCGTGGATCTGGTGCAGCGCAATTTCTACGACGACCTTCCCTTCAACCGTGCCGAGGACTTCTACGTGCTCCAGAGCGGCGATCCCAAGGGCGACGCGGTCGGCTTCGTGGATCCGAAGACCGGCAAAGAGCGCCAAGTACCGCTGGAGATCCTGATCAGCGGCGACAGCGAGCCGATCTATAACGAAACCTTCGAGGACATCGGCCGCTACAAGGCGGAGCCGGTGCTGCCTTTCGCCACCTACGGCACCCTGGGCTGGGCCCATTCCGATGAGCGGCTCGACGATGGTTCGTCGCAGTTCTTCTTCTTCCTCTACGAAGCCGAGCTCACGCCCGCCGGCCTCAACCTCGTGGACGGCCGCAACGCCGCCTTCGGTTATGTGGTGGAAGGCATGGATGTGCTCCATGAGCTCACCGTGGACGACCGGATCCTCACCGCAAAGGTGATCGACGGGGCTCAGAACCTCAAGCCCCACGCCTGAGGCCCGGGCAGCCAGCTGACGTGGCAACCTGGTGGAGGCCTCCGGCCGGACTGCAGGCAGATCTGAAGGCCGCGAGCAGATGAGGCTGTGACAGCTCCAGATCATCTCCCCCAAGAACCCACAGGCCGCCCCCACCACCCCGGCGAGGTCCAGTCAGCAGGGCACAACGGCGGCCCCGACGAGGCCGGCGCCGAACCATGGAAGCGCCCCCCCCAACCATCACCGCCCCAGACCCTTGCCGACCTGGGCGAATGGGAGCTGATCCGCCGGCTGGGGGCCTTCGCGCCGCCGGGCCAGTTCGCCGATGACGCCGCCCTGGTGAACCTGAACGGCGAGGGCGCGAAAGAGCCCGGTCTGGCCGGACAACCCGACGGTCTGGCGCAAGGCGGCCCAACGCTGGTGGTCAACACCGATGTGTTGGTGGAGGGGATCCACTTCAGCGAGGCCACCACGGAACCGGGCGATGTCGGCTGGCGGGCGGCGGCGGCCAACCTCTCGGATCTGGCCGCGATGGGCTGCATCGAGGTGGTGGGGATCACGGTGGGCCTGGTGGCGCCGGCCTCAACGCCTTGGTCCTGGGTGGAAGGGGTGTATGGCGGCCTGCGGCAGGCCCTGGACACCTACGGCGGCGTGCTGCTCGGAGGCGACTGCAGCGGCGGCACCCAACGGATCCTGGCGATCACCGCGATCGGACGGCTGGCGAGCTGCGCCGATCCAGCCAGGGAACACGCCGTGGACCAGGCGGCGGCGGCCGGCTCGACCGCAGCAGCAACGGAGCCCAGCTCCAGAGCTTGGCCAGCGATCCGCCGCGGCGATGGCCGCCCCGGCGACCTTCTGGTGTGCACCGGTCCCCACGGCCTGAGCCGACTGGGGTTGGCGCTGCTGCAGGGCGCGATCCCGGCGAGCGCGACGCCCGGGACGGTCCCATCACAAGGCCCGTCCATGGAGGCGGATGAGCAGGCGCCACGCACGGCCCCAGCGACCGGGTCCGATTCCGAAACCTGCTGCGAAGAACCCTGGTTCGATCCTGGCCTTCAGCTAAGGGCGATCACAGCCCACCGTCGTCCGGTGCCCCGCTTCGACGCGGTGCGGGCCCTGATCGCCTGCCGCCCAGCCGGTGAGCCCTGGCGGGTGGGGGGCTGCGACAGCAGCGATGGGCTGGCGGCGGCCGTGAGGGTGATCGCCGGCGCCAGTGGCTGTGCAGCCCGGCTGGAGCGCACCTGCCTCCCCCTTGATCCAGCCATGGCAGGCCTGCCCGACGCCGAGACCTGGTGCCTGGGGGGCGGAGAGGATTTCGAGCTGGTGCTGGCCCTGGCGCCGGCCTGGGCCGAGGCCCTGATCGCGGCCCTGCCGGGTGCAACGCGGATCGGTGAACTGGTGGCGGGGGATGAGGGTGTGCTGGGCTGGAGCGATGGCACCCCCTGGAGCGCGGGCGAGGGGAAGAACGGGGCGGGCAGCGGCTACAGCCACTTCCGATGAGGCGTGAGCAAAGCAAAGCTCCCGCCAGAGCAAGGAACCAACCCGGAACGCCGAGCGATGGGCATGGGCCTGGCTATTGAGCTCCAGCGGTAAATCCTGGCTCCTCGATCCAGCCTGAAGCCGTACAGCCCTCAGGAGGCAAGCCGCCGCCCCACGCGGGCCACGTGCTGGCGCAGGGGTTCGGGCAACTCGTGATACAGGGAGAGGTCGATGCTCCAGGGGAGCAGCAGGTCATCGAGGGCACCCATCAGCCGCAGGCAGTCGTCGTGGCCGAGCCCGGCGCCACCGGGGTCAGATCGATAGTGGAGCCTGGGCGATGACGGCCCATGGCCCGGAAGCCGTAGAGCCACACCTCGTGCACAGCGGGCTCGGCGCTGAGCAGGGCCAGCAGTCGGGACGAGACCTCCGGCGGCAATCCAGGGATCGCGGCGATGGTGGCGGGATGCTCAGCCATCCACCGCCTCACCGGCGGTGGCCTGAACGCGCTCGCTCAGCACCAGCTGCAACTCCCGGAAGCAGAGCAAATGGCGATCCCCCACTTGCTGGCTCACCTGCTCGGCGGTGCTGCGGTTGCAGGTGTGACTGGTGAGGTTGCGGTCCTGCACCATGGCCAGCCAGGCCTCGCCGTCCCGGATCAGGCCCACCCGAAAGGCCAGCCGCAGGGTGTCGCGCGAGCCGATCAGGCCGACGCTGCCCTCGGCCAGCAGCAGGTGGCGAAGGGTGTTCCAGCCGAGCTCGAAGCAGTACTCAAAGGGCTTGATCAGCCCCTGACGTTCCCGCTCGTTGAGCGCGGAAGGCTGGAAGAAGGTTTCCAGTTGCTCAAGGGCCTGGCAGAAGTTGGCGAAGCGCTGCTGCCAGCGGATGTCGGGCGGCATGGCGGCGGGACGATGGGAGCAATCTGAACCGGGCACAAGCCTGACCCACAAAAGCGGGTCACCGTAAAAATCCCCTGCCCCGCCAGCCCGGGTGACCTGCACCAGCAGCTTGCCGGGCTTGCAAATCACAAACCCTTCGCAGACCACAGCCTCCGCCACCAGCCAGGAGAGGTGAGTCTTGGCCTCGTGCAAGTTGACCTGGTGCACGGAAGCGAAGTCACAGTGGACAGAGTTTCGCCAACCCAACAGGCTCTTCCTGCCCTGGAAGGCTGGCGGGCCAAGCTCGGGGACACCATCGACTGCCGGTGCTGGTGGAGCATGCTGAACACGACCAGATTCTCCCCGATCTGCTGCTCATCCCGGTGAGTTTCAGCTCAATAGGTCAGTGCGCGTGCGCACGCCTCCGGGCGCTGTGCGCACCCCCCATGGATCCCGCTTCCTCAGCCAGCGGGAGGGGGCGGAGCAGCAGGCCAGAGCCACGGCCACGCGCCAGGAGGCCAGCGAGCGATCAATTCATCACGGCGGCGCGACCGCACGGGGGCAACCCCCCATCGGCACCGGCTGGCGCCATAGCGGTGATTTCAGAAGGCCCACGGAGGAGCCATGCAGGCGGCTGGAGGCGGCTCCTTCGCCTCGCCCCACGGCCCTCAGAGCAAAGCCCTCAGTCGAAGTCCCTCAGACCAGCCCCTCAGTCAAGAGCTTCAGGCTGGACACCACCACAATCCTGCCAGCTCAATAACAGGCGTTTCAACTGATTCTTCATCGCATCCAGCTCATCGATCCGCGCGTCGATGGTGGCCATCTTGGTGGTGATACACTGCTTGAGTGTCGAACAATTGCACACCCCAGTACGACGCACTTCTAGAATACGAGTCACATCGGCGATCGAGATATCCATGGTCCGCAGAGCACGGATCAGGGCCAATTCCTCCAGGCTTTCCGCAGCGAAGAGGCGATAGCCCCCTTCAGAGCGACCCATCGGCCGCAGGACGCCTTGGTCGCAATAGAAACGGATCGTTTTAACCGACAGCCCCGAGCGCTTGGCCACCTCGCCAATGCGGAGACCGGCTGCCTCCAGCGAGGCAGAAGCTGGCAGGGGTCCCATCACCAAAGCTTTCACTAGAAGGACAGTTCAAGACTATAGGGTGCCGCCAGCAGTTCGAGCCCGCTGCACATTTCGATAGGTTGCTAGTTTTTAGCTGGGGTTGTGATTTCGCCGGAGGGTTTCTCAGCCTGGGAATTAAGCTTGGTGGTGTGTGATGCTGATCCGGGCGGGGCGGTTTGCGGTAGCTACCAGAGCCACCGCCACCACACGCCAGAGCGACGGGACTAAACGCCACCAAGCCAATAGCCATGGCCAGACAGGGCATAGCCCGCACAAGGAACTGATCAACGGTGCGTCCCGCCGAGGGAGAGATTCGCTGTCAGCACTATCCTATGCAGGCAAGACTTCCGAATCCCGGCTTCTCACCCACGATCGGGGGCTTGCCTTGGGATGGAACATATTCAGCCCCGGCCGATCAGATGAAACGGGGCAAAACAAAGGTGACCACCAGCGCCACGGCGTAGCCCAGCAGCGAGACGCTGAACAGGACACGGGCTTGCCGTTGCAACTTCAGACAGGCACGACGCCGGTCAGGGTCGACTGGGCAGCTTCCGTGGGTGGCCTGGCGCCACAAGGCAAAGCCGCCCAGCAGCAAACCCACCCCGGCCAGGCCGAAAACCAGGGGCTTGTTCGCAGAAATCAGCACCAGACCCGGGACAGCATTGATCAGGCTGGCCATCACGGACCCTGCCCCCAGTAGCACCAAAGCGGCGGGCAACACACAACACACCAGGGTGCCGGAGGTGAACAGCAAACTCAGCAGTTGGACCAGCCGGAGCCTTCGGCCCTCCGCCATCGCTTGGCGGCCATCGGCTGGGGTCTGCATCAGTGGGGCTTTGCGGTGGCAGCAGCACCGGCCGGCGCTGCACGATCAATCCGTCGCACGTCGTAGCCGGCATCGCGGACGGCCTGCTTCAGCGTGGCCGCATCAAGGGAGGCGCCACTGCGAGCAGTGACTTCCACCATCCCCTTGGAAAGATTGATCTGCACCGCTTCAATGCCGGGCACAGCCTTGAGCCGCTTTTCGATGCCCTGGGCACAGAAGGAACACACCATCCCGTTCACAGAAATCCTGTAGAGGGAGGAGCCAGCCATGGCCACACCCTGGCCGAGACTCACCAGCCCTAGGGCCACGAATGGGAAGAGGCGCTGAAGAATAGCCATTTTACTTCTGCTTGACCTGGGACTTGGTGTCTCCATTGGCCTGTTGGGACGCGTTGTCTGGCAGCGTGACGTTGTTCTGTTGGGAGTTGAGATGCTTTTCACACGCTAGGGCGCCGTTGACACCCAGTGCGGCTGCGGCGATCAAGGCAAAGGCAAGAAGGCGCTTCATGTGTCTGTTCCAACTACATAAATCGTACGTCCTTGAGCCCTCGCTTGGCGGCCCGCGACTCGGGCCAGCCTGACCATCAGTTGATCTTCCAAGCCGAAGCTGCACCGGTCGCCAACCGGTCAATCCGACGGACCTCGTAGCCGGCATCCCGAAGGGTCTGCTTCAGGGTGGCCGCATCGAGGGAAGCGCCACTGCGGGCGGTGACCTCCACCATCTCCTTGGAGAGATCAATGCGCACCGCTTCAATTCGCAAGGGCCACGGGGGGGCAAAAGCTGCAGGCCAGGGCACCACTGCCGCCCAACAGTGCTGCGGCGATCAAGGCAGAGGGAAGAAACCGCTTCATGCGTCCAATGCAACTACATCAACTCCATATCGCAAAGTGAGCCCTGTCCACCCCTGGCCCGGATCCGCGGCGGCACACCAGGGCGAGGGTGTGGACGGGCACTGGCTTGCCTGGCGGTGGACGCCCGGCGATGGAGGATAGGCTGGTCAATGGGCTGGTGCTGCAGGCCGTCACCTTTCTTGCTGGCTTGCTGTGTTCCAACCCCTAATCACAGCATTTGTTTTGCTTGCAGGGGTGGGGGCATCCTGGATTGCACCTGCAGCAGCCGCGCCGCTAGCCCATAAGGGCAGCATCGTGGTGAGTGGCGAGTACGACCCGGCATGGTCGTCGTTCACCGTGACTCCGGCCATCACCCGCAGCACCGGGGTGGGTCCAGCCTTCCATTGGATGCAGCCCGAGGCAGGCAGCGGCGGCACCAACGGCGACACGGCCGGCCAGGAACTTTGGAGTCTGGTGTCAGTCACCCAACGGCTCCATCGCTGGAACGGCGCCCAGTACCAAGCCAATGCCTGGGCCGGCGTTGGCGCCGGCTTACTCACCATCTTTCCCGACGATGGCCGTAGCCGTGCCAATCGAGCGGCCTGGTCCCCCTCGGGCCAGCTGGACTTCGAGACTCGCCGTCTCTACATCGGAGGATCGGCCCGTTGGTTCCAGGCCGCCGATATCGGCAGGCTGATGACCTCGGCAAGGGCGGGGGTGGCCCTCACCCCCGCCTCCTACGACCATTGGCAGCCCTGGCTGATGGTGGAGGCACGCACCATGGAGGGGCTCGTGCAGGGCGTGGAGATCACTCCCCTGCTCCGGGTGATCCACCGCCGGGTGCTGGCGGAAGCTGGGGTGAGCACCACCGGATCGGTGCGCCTGAATCTCACCTACACCTACTGATTACCTACATCTACTGACACCTGAAGTCCCACGAGGTCAGCAGATTCTTAGGGGTTTTTGCTGGCTTTTCTCAGACTCATACCCTACCATTGTGCAGGTGACGATTGCATCCCAACCTCTTTAAAGCCAGATCGGGTTCACGGAGCGAGCAGCTCGGAGACGCTGCTGGCGCTCTTGAGCACCTGGCGCCAGAGCGATGCCGCGGGCGGTGCTGGAGGGCAGCGGGGCCAAAGACTCGGAGCTGGATGACATCGGGCAGGGCAGCAGGGAGGAGGAAACAGAGGAATCAACAGATATCGGAAACCCACAAAAAAGCCCTTCTCATGCAGAGAAGGGCTGGGTGCCTCAACAAGCCTTGCTTCAGGCTGTTGCCTTGATCTTGCGCCTCAGCCGGCGACTCCAGCCGAATGCGGCAGCGGCACCGTGTCGGCGGTGAGCAGCACCAGCTGTTCCAGTTCCGCCTGGGCGACACATCCGATCAAACGGATCGCGGTGGGGCTGGCTGTAGGCGCCGGCCCGCAGACCATGGGCCGGCGTGATCGCCAGAGCGCGGAAACCATCCACCTGCAGCAGCTGCTCAAGATCGCCGATGGCGTCCGCCAGCTCGGGCAAGCGGCCGCGATGGTGCTCGAGGCTCAGCTCCAAGATGCTGGCGGCGCTGACATGAAAGGGCTGCTGGAGTCCTGCAACAGGCTCACCACGGTGGGGGACAAGCGTTAGGCGGCCCCGGATTGCCACAAAAATTCCCTGCCCGACAGCGGCGGACAGGGAATCAAAACGTGATCGAAATCGGCTTCGGAACTCAGAATCCAAGGGTCTGAGTAAGCCCAAACCTCACTTCCAGTTCTTCGCCACCACCTCGGCCAGATCGACAACGCGCTGGCTGTAACCCCACTCGTTGTCGTACCAGGAGATCACCTTCACCATGTTGCCATCCATCACCAGGGTGAGATCGGCATCCACAATCGTGGATTCATCGGTTCCGGCGTGATCGGTGGAAACCAGGGGCAGATCGCAGTACTTGATGATGCCCTTCATTCCGTTCTCGGAGGCGGCCTTGAAGATGCTGTTCACCTCCTCCTTGGTGGTGGCGCGGCTCACTTCCAGCACCATGTCCACCACCGACACATTGGGGGTGGGAACGCGCAGGGCGATGCCGTTGAGCTTGCCCTTCATCGGCGGGTACACCAGAGCCACTGCGGTGGCGGCACCGGTGGAGGTGGGAACGATGTTCACCGCGGCCGCGCGGGCGCGGCGCAGGTCGCGGTGGGAGGCATCAAGAATGCGTTGGTCACCCGTGTAGCTGTGGGTGGTAGTCATCATGCCTTTCACAATCCCGAGGGATTGATCCAGCACCTTCACCAAGGGCGCCATGCAATTGGTGGTGCAGCTGGCGTTGCTGATGATGTCGAAATCTTCGTGGCGGTATTGGTCAGCGTTCACGCCCACGACGAAGGTGCCCACGCCCTCTCCCTTGCCCGGGGCGGTGATCAACACCTTCTTGGCACCAGCCTCGATGTGCTTGCCGGCCCCCTTCTGATCGATGAAGACACCGGTGGCCTCGATCACCAGATCAACGCCCCACTCCTTCCAGGGAAGATTCAGAGGATTGCGATCGGAGAAGCACTTGATGTGCTTGCCATTCACGATGATGGTGTCATCGGTGTGGCTCACCTCCGCATTGCGGATGTGGCCAAGCATGGTGTCGTACTGGAGCAGGTGGGCGTTGGTCTTTGGATCGGAGGTGTCGTTCAGACCCACCACCTCGATGCCGGTATTGGCCCCGCGGCTCAGCCAGCAGCGCATGAAGTTGCGGCCGATGCGGCCGAATCCATTGATCGCTACACGCAGGGTCATGGCAAAAAGCGGCGGGATCCGCTAGCAAGGGGATTTGGCCGCAGATCATACAGAGATCAAGGTTCAGCCCCGGGAAAGCCAGCCGGGGCCTGGGCTGGGGCCATCGCCGTTGCCTAGAACTCCGAAGCTTCCACAGGCTTGAGGTGAAAAGGAGATGACACCGGAGTGAAAGTCGGCTGAGAGGAGGGGCGGCCCCTGTGAGCAGGCCGGCTCCCACTCCGGCCCATTTCACCAAAGGGCATCACTCCAGAGGGTCCGATCGACCGGGTTGGGGGCCAACGCGGAACGCCCGAGCCTTGCGCCCGCCCGGATGCGCCCGACGAGACCGATGAAATTCGTAAGAGATTGAGGCGGGACAGAAGCCCTCCGACAACGTATTTTCGGCAGGATTCAGGAGGTGCCCTTGGGCCTGCAGCTCGACCGCCAACAGCCGCTCCATTTCATCGGTGTGGGCGGGATCGGCATGTCGGCTCTGGCAGGGATCCTGGCGAGCCGAGGCTTCCGGGTCAGTGGCTCCGACCCCCGTGACAACGCCGTGACCTCGGCCCTGAGCAAGGCCGGCGTGCGCATCTTCCACGAGCAGAACGCCGCCACCATCCACGCCATCGCCGCAGCCCAGAGCCCGGCAGGGAACGGGACCCCTCCCCCGCCGCTTCCCCTGGTCGTGCTCAGCTCGGCCGTGCCGGAGAGCAACCCGGAGGTGCAGGAAGCCCGGCGGCTGGGATTTCCCCTCTGTCACCGCTCCGATGTGCTGGCCGCCCTGATCGCCAGCCAGCCCTCGATCGCCGTGGCCGGCAGCCATGGCAAGACAACCACCAGCACCCTGGTGGCCACCCTGCTGGAAGCCACCGGCCACGACCCCACCGCCGTGATCGGCGGCATCGTGCCCGCCTTCGGCAGCAATGGTCGCCATGGCGATGGCCGGTTGCTGGTGGCGGAGGCCGATGAATCGGATGGCTCCCTGGTGAAATTCGCCGCCGAACTGGGGGTGATCACCAACCTCGAACTCGACCACACCGACCACTACCCGGACCTGGCCGCCTTGGTGGCCACCCTGCAGCGGTTCGCCGGCGGCTGCCGCCGCGTGCTCGCCAACCGCGACTGTCCGATCCTGCAGGAGGCCTTCACCGCCGACAGCTGGTGGTCCACCGAGCAGAGCAATGGGGTGGCCTTTGCCGCCATCGCCCGCGAGGAACGAGGTGATGGCACCCGAGCCGATTTCTTTGAGAATGGCGAGCTGGTCGGCAGCCTCGAGCTGCCGCTGCCCGGCCGCCACAACCTCAGCAACGCCACAGCTGCCATGGCCGCCTGCCGGCTGGAAGGCGTGCCCTTCGCCGCCCTGAAGGAGGCGGTGGCGCGGCTGAAGCCCCCCGGCCGCCGCTTCGACTGCCGCGGCCTCTGGGGTGGCCGGATCGTGGTCGACGACTACGCCCACCACCCAAGCGAAGTGGCGGCCACGCTGCAGATGGCCCGTCTGATGGTGAACAGTGGTCGCAGCCCCCTGCCGAGCCAGCCCCGCCGCCTCGTGGCGGTGTTCCAGCCCCATCGCTACAGCCGTACAGCCCAGTTCCTCGAGGAGTTCGCCGATGCCCTCGCCGCGGCCGACCTGGTGCTGGTGGCCCCGCTCTACGCCGCCGGAGAGGCACCGATCGAAGGAGCCTCCAGTGAAGCCCTGGCTGAGGCGGTGCGAACCCGCATCCCCGCGAGCACCGTTGAGGCCAGCCACGACCTGACGGCGCTGGCCGAGCGGGTGGCCACCTGCACCGAAGCGGGTGATCTGGTGCTGGCGATGGGGGCCGGCGATGTGAACAGCCTGTGGGACCGGCTGAACAGCCTTCCTGCCCCGGATGTCAGCGCGACCCCGGCACCGCTAGTGGCCTGAATGGAGACCAGCCCAGATCCGTCCTTGGCCCTGCGTCGGGGCGTAGCCCTGCAGGACTTCACCACCTGGAGGGTCGGCGGAGCGGCGGAATGGTTCGCCGAACCCGCCGATACCCACCAGCTGCTCGCCCTGGTGCGCTGGGCCCGCGAGCGACAGCTGCCCCTGAGGGTGATCGGGGCAGGTTCCAATCTGCTGATCGCCGACCGGGGCCTGCCGGGACTCACCCTCTGCAACCGCCGCCTGCAGGGCAGCCAGGTGGATGGCGAGAGCGGCGTGGTGGAGGCGGAGGCGGGCGAACCGATCCCCACCCTGGCCCGCAAGGTGGCCCGGGCAGGCCTGCATGGCCTGGAGTGGGCCGTGGGCATCCCCGGCACCGTGGGAGGTGCCGCCGTGATGAATGCCGGCGCCCAGGGGGGCTGCACCGCCGAATGGCTGGACTCGCTGCTCGTGGTCGATCCCGACGGATCGGCAGACCCCTTCCGGATCCCGTCCAGCGACCTCGACTTCTCCTACCGCCACAGCCGGCTGCAGCACGAGCCCCTTCTGGTGCTCTCAGCCCGCTTCCTGCTCGAACCCGGCCACGATGCCGCCGCCGTCACGGCCCGCACCAGTGCCAACCTCCACAGCCGCACCAGCACCCAGCCATACCAGCAACCGAGCTGCGGAAGCGTGTTCCGGAACCCCGAACCCGACAAGGCCGGACGCCTGATCGAAACCCTGGGCCTGAAGGGCACCCGCATCGGGGGAGCGGAGGTGTCGCCGATCCACGCCAACTTCATCGTGAACACCGGCAATGCCACCGCCGCCGACATCGATGCCCTGATCAACCTGGTGCGGCAACGGGTGCTGGAGGCCACCGGCATCGCCCTCCATCCTGAGGTGAAGAGACTGGGATTCCCGCCCGACGGGGACTAGCCTGCTCCCAACTTCAGCGCAGCATCGTGGCCGGTTTCGGACTTCCCAACTTCGGTCAGCTCACCGAGGCCTTTCGAAAGGCCCAGCAGATCCAGCAGGACGCCCAGAAACTCCAAGACGACCTGGATGCCATGGAGATCGAGGGCAGCAGCGCCGACGGTCTGGCCAAGGTTTGGCTCTCGGGGAATCAGCAACCCATCAAGATCTCTCTGGACCCGGCCCTGCTGAGTCAGCCGGTGGCCGCGGTCGAGGTGGCCGTGTTCGACGCCCTGAAGAACGCCTACGAAACCTCCACCACCACAATGCGGGAGCGGATGGATGAGCTCACCGGAGGTCTGGATCTGAATCTGCCCGGCCTGGGCGGCTGAGGCCCTGGCTGGTCTGGCGGCGGGGAGAACGGCGCCGGATCGTGGTGGTGGTGCGCGAAGGGACCGCGGCCATCGCTTCCACCTCCTCCAGACACTGGCGATAGAGGAGGAAGCGGGGCCAGTCCATGCCCATGGCACAGCCCGGATCCCCCAGATGACGACAATTCCGGAAACGGCAGACGTGATGAGTCAAGCGCTGCCGGATCTCCGGGAACGCCTGCGCCAGTAGAACCGGGTCTGTGGGGAGATCAGGCCGGTTGAATCCGGGGGTGTCGGCCACCAAGGCCGGGGCGTCAGGGAACGGGTCAACGGGATTGCCAGCCGGTGAATCGGGCTGGAGGGGGAACAGCTCCACATGGCGGGTGGTGTGGCGCCCCCGCTGAAGCCTTCCGGAGACCGCCGCCACCCGCAGGGCCAGCTCTGGCGCAAGGGCATTCAGCAGGCTGCTCTTGCCGGCCCCGGAGGGTCCGCACAACACCGTGATGCCCGCCGCAGCTCTCAGGTGCCGCCGCAGCTCATCCAGGCCGAGACCGGTGCGAGTCGAGAGGGGAAAGACCGGATAACCCCAGGCTTCGAAGTCACGGCAGACCTGCCGCAGGTCCGGCTCCGCCACCAGATCCGCCTTGCCAAGCACCAGGTCCACCGCGGCACCGCTGCGTTCGGCGGACACCAGGAAACGGGTGAGTTGCAGCGGATCGAGGGCGGGTTCCGCCAACGCCGTGACCACCATCACTCGACCGACATTGGCCACGGCAGGGCGCTGCAGCAGGTTCCGACGCGGCTCCACCTGGGCCACAGCGGCCCGGCCCCCGACCCAGTCGACGCCCTCGAGGCGCACCCGATCCCCCACCCAGACCTGAAGCCCCTCATGCTCCAGGCGACTGCGACGCGTGCAGAGAAGCCGGCGACATCCGCCGGGACCCGGGCGGTCGAGCTCGACCCGGCAGTAATTGGCCTGAACCGCCACCACCCGACCCGAGGCTCGGCCGTCCTCGGCTGGGTCCGGCGGGGAATCCCGCGAAGCCCCCGAGGCCTCAACCACGACGGATCCGCAACCGCACCCCTGCCGACCCTTCATTCCCGGCGTCGATCCGCTCCACGCCGTGACCATCACCGCGAAGTCCCTCCACCACCATGTGCTCGGGCTCACCGGCATCCAGATCCAGCAGCAGCTGTTCCCCCACCGGCACCTTCTCAAGGGCCAGGCGGGCGCGGATGTAATTGAGCGGGCAGGGGGTGCCGCGCAGGTCGAGATGCGGCTCCTGCATGGCGATCAACCGCCGAACAAGCCGCCGAACAGACCGCTCTTGTGGGGCGGCCGCTGATCCTTGCGGCTGTGATGGCCGGCCAGTTGTTCGAGCAGCTGGCGTTCCTCACCGCTGAGCCGGGTGGGCAGCTGCACCTTCAAGGTGAACTGGTGGTTGCCGCGGGCCACGGGATTGCCGAGTCGCGGCACCCCTTTCCCCTTGAGAGTGAGCACGGCGCCGGGCTGGGTACCAGCCGGAATCTCAAGGGATTCCTTGCCGTCCACGGTTTCCACCTCGATGGTGTCGCCCAGGATCGCCTGCAGGTAGCTCAGGGGTAGCTCCGAGAGGATGGTGGTGCCCTCCCGGCGCAGCTCGGGATGGGCGCGCACTCCCAGGAACACGTAGAGATCGCCGGGGGTGCCGCCGCGCTGGCCGGCATTGCCCTCATTGGCCACCCGCAGCCGGGTGCCCGTGTCGACACCGGCCGGGATGTTGATGCGGAGCTTCTTGGTCACCTGCTGCAGACCCTGGCCCTGGCAGGCGGTGCAGGGGTCGGCGATGGTCTGGCCGGTGCCATCACAGGTGGGACAGGGAGCCACCTGGGTGAAGCTGCCGAAGGGGGTGCGGGTGGCGCGCCGCACCTGGCCGGCGCCGGAACAGGTGCCGCAGGTGGTGGGGCCGCTGCCGGCCTTGGCGCCGGAACCACTGCAGGTGCCGCAGGTTTCCAGGTGGCGCAGCTGCACCTCCTTCTCCACCCCGAACACGGCCTCGCTGAAGTCGATCGTGAGGTCCAGACGGAGATCGTCGCCCTGACGGGGCCCGCGGCGGCGGGGGCCGCCACCGGCGGCGGCACCGCCGAAACCGCTGAAGAAGGTTTCGAACAGATCGGCGAAGCCGCCCATGTCGCCCATGTCGGGCATGCCACCGCCGCCGCCGAGGCCGGCCTCCCCGAACTGGTCGTAACGGGACTTGGTTTGGGGATCGCTGAGCACCTCGTAGGCCCGGCCGATCTCCTTGAAGCGGTCCTCCGCCCCAGGATCCTTGTTCACATCCGGGTGGTACTGCCGGGCCAGGCGGCGGTAGGCGCGCTTGATGGTGTCCGCATCGGCATCGCGGCCGACCCCCAACTGGGCGTAGTAATCGGCCATCAACCGGCCTGCTCCTCGCCGGAACCGGTAGCGCCGCCGCCAGCGGGACCCGGACCCATCGACACCTTCACCAGGGCATGGCGCAACACTCGACCGTTGAGGTGATAGCCGCGTTGCAACTCCTCGATCACCACATCCTCTGGGTGATCGGAGCTGGGTTCCCGCAGCACCGCCTCATGGAGGGTGGGATCAAAGGGCTCCCCTTCCACCCTCATCGGCGAAACCCCCAGCTGCTTGAACACATCCACCAGCTGCTTGTAGAGGCCCTGGTAGCTGCGGTGCAGGCTCTGGGCCTCCTCGCTCTGGGGATTCAGCTGATGGCGGGCCCGGTCGAAGTTGTCGACCACCGGCAGGATCTCACTGAGGGTGGTGCAGGCGATCTGGATGCGCAGATCGTCCTGATCACGGCTCTGGCGTTTGCGGAAATTATCGAAATCGGCTGCAATGCGCATGTACTGGTCGCGCACGGTCTGGTGCTCGCTGCGCAGGGAAGCGAGCTCGGCCTCAAGCTCCTGGAGACGGCCCGATGGCGTGTCACCGGCCGAGGCAGCGGAAGCCTGTTCCGCGCTGGAGCCGTCGCCAACCGTGCCGGAAACGCCTGGGTCGGCAGGCGGTTCGGGGTGGGAGGAGATCCCAGCTTCGGGATGGCCCTGGGCCACCGCCGCAGCGACATCCTCGGCATGCTCCTGGGATTCGAAGCCGCCACCGCCGGTCGTGGTCGTATCGCTGCTCATGCTTGCAGGACTCGGAATTGCAGTCTGGTCATGTTGCTGCGCCGTGCCGCCTCCCCACAAGTTGCGGAAGCCCGCACCTTGAGGCTGCCTAGCGCCCTGGGACAGGCCCGATCGGACACGCTTCGGGCGGCAGGCTGGTCACGGAGCACGGGAGATCGCCGTCAGAATCGGGGAACAATCACCCGTGAACCGGGAGTGCAGCTCCGTTTCGATCGGACGATTCGCTGGAACCAAGTGTTCCAGACGACCCATCTCAGCCAGAGTGAAAGCCATCGAGGTCACTCCAGCGGCATCACCACACCAACGCCGCTGATCCAAGGCTGATCAGAATGCTGGAACCCCATCCAGCAACGCTCTCCCACCTCCAACCCAGCCCGACGTCACCACTCAGCCACCCGTCCTCCGCCCAGCCCTCCTCCAGGGAAGCCAGCATGCAGGCCCGCACCAACCCTCGCGAATCCTCCCTGTTTGAGGGCATCGACCTCACCGCGGCCTCCAATGCCGCACCCAATGAACCGGCCATCAACGAGGACCTGGAGGCCAGCGGCCGCCAAGACACGGTCTCGCCGGTCCTCAGCCTGGTGGACCGCATCCTGATCGAGGCCCTGACCAACAGCGTCAGCGACATCCACGTGGAGCCCCAGGAGAACGGGCTGCTGATCCGCTTCCGCCAGGACGGCGTGCTGCGCCCGGTGGAGACCCTGCCGAAGACCCTGGTGCCGGCGATCACCTCCCGGCTCAAGATCATGGCCGACCTGGACATCGCCGAACGCCGTATGCCGCAGGATGGGCGAATCCGGCGCGCCTTTCGTGGCCGCACCATGGACTTCCGGGTGAGCACCCTCCCCAGCCGCCATGGCGAGAAGGTGGTGCTGCGACTCCTGGACAGCGGAGCCACCCAGCTCGGACTCGACACGCTGATCACCAATTCCCTGGCCCGGGCCAACCTGCGGGACATCGGCAGCAAACCCTTCGGCATGGTGCTGGTGACCGGTCCGACCGGTTCAGGCAAATCCACCACGCTCTATGCCCTGCTGGCCGAGCGCAATGACCCAGCGATCAACATCTCCACGGTGGAGGATCCGATCGAATACACCCTGCGGGGCATCACCCAGACCCAGGTGAACCGGGAGAAGGGGCTCGACTTCAGCACCGCCCTGCGGGCCTTCATGCGCCAGGATCCCGATGTGCTTCTGGTGGGCGAAACCCGCGACCTGGAGACGGCCCGCACCGCCATCGAGGCGGCCCTCACCGGCCATTTGGTGCTGACCACCCTCCACTGCAATGACGCGGTGAGTGCCTTTGCGCGATTGGATGAGATGGGAGTGGAGCCCTTTCTGGTCAGCGCCTCTCTCCTCGGCGTGGTTTCCCAGCGTCTGGTGCGGCGCCTCTGCCCCGATTGCCGTATTCCCCACCATCCCAACAGCGAAGATCTGGCCCGCTTCGGGCTGGTGGCCAGCAACGAAAGCAAGATCACCTTCTACAAGCCGTGCATCACGGCACCGGGCAGCGACGGAGCCTGTCCCTCCTGCCAGGGAAGGGGCTACTCCGGGCGGGTGGGGGTGTACGAGATTCTCACCATGACCGAATCCCTGGCCTCGTCCGTGGCCAAGCGGGCCAGCACCCAGGAGCTGCGACGCCTGGCCCTGGAGGGGGGCATGAAAACCCTGCTGGGCTACGGCCTGGATCTGGTGCGGCAAGGCCTCACCAGCCTGGAGGAGGTGGAACGAATGCTGCTCACCGACAGCGGCCTGGAATCCGAGCGGCGTGCCCGCGCCCTCAGCACCCTGACCTGCCGGGGCTGCGGTGCGGGACTCCAGGACGAATGGCTGGAATGCCCTTACTGTCTGCAGGTGCGCATGTAGGCCATGGAATTCACCATCGAAGATCTCATGGTCGAGTTGGTCGAGGGTGGGGGCAGCGACCTGCACTTGGCCACCGGCCACCCTCCTTACGGACGCTTCAACGGACAACTGCGCGCCATCCGTCAGGAACACGTTCTCACCGAAGACAGTTGCAACCGACTGATCTTCTCGCTGCTCAACAATGCCCAGCGCAAACAGCTTGAACAGACCTGGGAACTGGACTGTTCCTACGGCCTGAGGGGAGTCTCACGCTTCCGGGTCAACGTGTACCGGCAAAAGGGCAGCTACGCCGCCTGCCTGCGGGCCCTCGGCAACAACATTCCACCGATTGAAAAACTGGGCCTGCCACCAATCATGGTGGAAATGAGTCGTAAACCGAAGGGACTGGTGCTGGTCACCGGACCCACCGGCTCCGGCAAGACCACCACCTTGGCCTCGCTGCTCAACAACATCAACCTGACCCGATCGGAGCACATTCTCACCATCGAGGATCCGATTGAATTCACTTACCAGAACGCCAAGTCGTTGATTCACCAGCGCGAGATCAACGAAGACACCCGCAGTTTCTCCAATGCGCTGCGGGCTGCCCTGCGGGAGGATCCCGATGTGATCCTCGTGGGTGAGCTGCGGGACCTGGAAACCATCCAGCTGGCCATCACGGCCGCCGAAACCGGTCACCTGGTGTTCGGCACCCTCCACACCAGTTCGGCCTCCCAGACCGTCGACAGGATGGTGGACGTGTTCCCCGCCGGCCAGCAGACCCAGATCCGCGTGCAGCTCAGTTCCAGCCTGCTGGCGGTGTTCTCCCAGACCCTGTGCAAGAACATGCGTGCCACAGCAGGGGCCCTGGGTCGGGTGATGGCCCTGGAGATCATGATCAACACCCCCGCCTGCGCGAACCTGATTCGTGAGGGCAAGACGGCCCAGCTTTACTCAATGATCCAGACCGGTGCTCAGTACGGCATGCAGACCCTTGAGCGCTCCCTGGCCACCATGATCCAGGAGAATCGGGTCTCGATTGAGGAAGCCCTGTTGAAGACCGTCCGTCCGGAGGAATTGAACCGATTGCTGGCCCAGGCCTGAGATCGGCCGATCCCCTCCCGTTCACCCTCCCGAATCCGTTGAGCTAGTTCAGCGATGACCACCTTCCTCGTCACCTACGCCACCGCCAGTGGTCGCAAGCGCGAGATCACGCTGGTCGCCGATAGTCCTGCGGATGCACGACGCAACCTGCGCAGGCGGGGCATTCTGCCGACCACGCTGGTGCGGAAGGAAAGCAATCCCCACGCCACCGGAACCAAGAAGCAAGAAGGCTTCAGCCTGAACAGCCTGCTTGAAAAGAAAATCACCGTTACAGAAAAGGCGCTGTTTGCCAACAAACTCTCCGCCATGGTCGATGCCGGCGTGCCGATCATGCGCGGTCTGGAGCTGATGAAGCGTCAGCAGAAATCACCGCTGTTCCGCAGGGCCCTCACCGCCATGACGGAAGAGGTGAACCAGGGAGGCAGCCTGGGTTCGTCGATGCGAAAGTGGCCCAAGGTGTTCGACAACCTCAGCATCGCCATGGTGGAAGCGGGCGAAGCCGGTGGCGTGCTCGACGAAACGCTCAAACGCCTGGCCAAGCTTCTGGAAGAAAACGCTCGCCTCCAGAACCAGGTGAAGGGCGCGATGGGGTATCCAGTGACCGTGTTGGCCATCGCGATCATGGTGTTTCTGGGCATGACCATCTTCCTGATTCCCACCTTCGCGGACATCTTCGACCAGCTGGGAGCTGAGCTGCCCCTGTTCACGCAGATGATGCTGAATCTGAGCAAGTTATTAAGATCGAGTTTCTCGGTGTTTTTGATAGGCGGCATCATTCTAGGCGTCTATCTTTTCAGCCGTTATTACGCCACACCAACCGGAAGACGTCAGGTCGATGGAATATTATTGAAGATGCCTTTGTTCGGAGATCTCCTGCAAAAAACAGCATCAGCCCAGTTCTGTCGCACGATGAGTTCACTCTCCAAGGCTGGGGTGCCCATTCTCATGTCGCTGGAGATCCTGCACGACACCACCACCAATTCCGTAGTGGGAGACGCGATCAGCAATTCCCGCAATGACATCAGTGAAGGCGTACCCCTCAGCACAGCCCTGGCCATGAAGCGGGTCTTCCCGGACATGATGGTGAGCATGCTGGCAATTGGCGAAGAAACCGGCGAAATGGATGCCATGCTCTCCAAGGTGGCTGATTTCTATGAGGATGAAGTGAGCACTGCGGTGAAAACGCTCACATCGATGATTGAACCGATTATGATTGTGCTGGTGGGCGGCATTGTGGCCTCCATTCTTCTGGCCATGTACATGCCGATGTTCTCGGTGTTCGAACACATCCGCTGATTCGATCTCCGGTTTCAGGAAACTCCGGCCAAGGCCTGGCCGGCCAGCCAACCGGAGCTCCAGCAGTGCTGGAAGTTGAAGCCACCGGTGACGCCATCCACATCGAGGAGTTCCCCCACCAGGAAGAGGTTCGGCTGCAGGCGGCTCTCCATGCGGGCCAAGTTCACCTCACCGAGCGGAATGCCGCCGGCGGTCACGAATTCCTCGCCGAAGGGGCCCCGCCCGGTGATCGGATAGCGGCTCTCGCGCAGGGCCCCGATCAGGCCGCGCTGCTGGGTTCGACTCAGGTCGGCCCAGCGCTGAGCTCCATCCACCCCGCTCACCTGCAGGAGGTGCAGCCAGAGGCGGCGGCCCAAGGAAGCCCAGGGCCGAGCCGTGCCCAGCTGGCGGCGGGCCTGCTCCAGCCGGGCGGCCGCGAAGCGCGCCTCCAACTCCGCCGGATCAAGGCCGCCGGTCCAGTCGATGCGCAGCTGGGCGCGATAGCCCCAATCCCGCAGATCTCGGGCAGCGAAGGCGGTGAGTCGAAGGGTGGCGGGTCCGCTGAAGCCCCAGTGGGTGATCAGCAGCGGACCCCGCTGGCGGTGCCGGTCCCCCCGCCGGCGACCCTCGGAAGGCTCGGGGGCGGCCAAAGGCGCCTCCAGCTCCAGCACCACCGGATCCACCACGACCCCGGCGAGGGAGGCCAAGGGATGGGGCTCCAGGGCCAGGGTGAACAGGGAGGGCACCGACGGCACCCGGCCATGGCCCAGGGATGCAGCAATCCGTAAACCGCTGGGATGGCTGCCAGAAGCGAGCACCAGGCGATCGGCCTCCAGCTGGCTTCCGCCTCGCAGGCGAAGGCGGAAGCCACCGCCCGGGAGGGATTCGGCAGCCTGCAGCGCCTGACCCTCCACGGACTGAACGCCGGCCCGCCGGGCTGCCCGCCGCAGGGTGTCCACCACCGAGCTGGATCGGTTGGAACGGGGAAACAGGCGTCCATCAGCCTCTTCCACCAGCTCTAGGCCGTGGTCGGCGAACCAGGCCACCGCATCGCCGCTGGCGAAGCGGGAGAATGGACCACGAAGGGCCTTGCCGCCACGGGGGTAGTGCCCAACCAGGGCACGAGGGTCCCAGCAGGCATGGGTCACATTGCAACGGCCGCCGCCGCTAATCCGCACCTTGTGGAGCGGCTCGGGGGTGGCTTCGAGAATCAGCAGGTCGGTGGCACCCGCCTCGGCCGCCGCGATGGCAGTCATGTAGCCGGCGGGTCCACCACCGGCCACCACCACGGACGCTCGACTGGGCAGCATGGGGGGATGGAGCACTCCTACCGCTTCAGTGTGGCGCCGATGCTGGACTGCACCGACCGCCACTTCCGGCTGCTGATGCGGCAGGTGAGCCGGCACTGCCTGCTCACCAGCGAGATGGTGGTGGCCCGGGCCCTGCACCACATCCGCACCGACCTGGGCTCGACCCGGGCGGCGGAGGCCCAGGCTCGGCTGGAGCGGCTGCTGGGCTTCGATCCCCAGGAGCACCCCCTGGCCCTGCAGCTGGGCGGGGATGACCCCGCACTGCTGGCGGAGGCGGCCCGGCTGGGGGCCGACTGGGGCTATGACGAGATCAACCTCAACGTGGGATGCCCGAGCGAGAAGGTGCAGCAGGGCCGGTTCGGCGCCTGCCTGATGGCCGAACCGGAGCGGGTCGCTCGCTGCGTGGAGGCCATGGCGGCGGCCACCCCCCTGCCGGTGACGGTGAAACACCGCATCGGCATCGACCACCTGGATTCCTTCGAGCACCTGCTTCACTTCGTGGACACGGTGGCCGCCGGCGGCGCTCGCCGCTTCGCAGTGCATGCCCGAAAGGCCTGGCTGGAGGGCCTGGATCCGAAACAGAACCGCACCATCCCACCGCTGCGCTGGGACCTGGTGCATCGGCTCAAGGCGGAACGCCCCCAGCTGCTGATCGAGCTCAATGGCGGCCTGGAGGATCCCACCACCTGCAAGTCACAACTGGCCCATGTGGATGGGGTGATGGTGGGCCGGGCGGCCTACGCCCATCCCCTTCTGTGGGCGGGGGTAGATGCCGCGATCTTCGAGGACTCCAACCATGAACCAGCGCAGGCCTCCAGAGTGGTGCGGGGCCTGATCCCCCACGCCGAACGCTGGCGAACAGGTGGCGGCAGGCTGTGGGCCATCGCCCGACACCTGGTGCATGTGGTGGAAGGTGTGCCCGGAGCGCGCCACTGGCGCAACCAGCTGAGCCAGGCCGCCGGTCGACGCGAAGCCGGACCGGAGGTGCTGGAGGCCGCCGCCCTGCAACTCGAAGAGCGGGGCCTCTGATCGAGCCGAGTGACGCGGGGCTCAGGACCCCACCACCTCAGACCTCGGCTCCGCCGTAACCGCCGTAGTCACCACCACCGGCTTCACCACCACCGCCACTGCGGCGCCGACGGGCACGGCCGGCATCGAAACCATCACTGGATCGATCACCACCGCTGCGATCTTCCCAGCCGCGGGCTCCGGAGCCATAGCCGCCACCTTCACCGCCGGAGCGGGAGTAGCCACCGCCACCACCGCCGCCGCCATAGCCGCCGCGGCGGGGAGCGCCACCGCCACCTCCACCACCGCCACTGCGGGGCTCAGCCTTGTTGATGCGGAGGGGACGCCCCATCAACTCGGCACCCTGCAGGCCATCGATGGCCTTGGTTTCCAGTTCGGGATCCGCCATCTCCACGAAGGCGAAACCACGCTTGCGACCCGTATCCCGCTCAAGGGGAAGGGAACAGTTGGCCACTTCGCCGTAGGAGGCGAACAGTTCGATCACGTCTTCCTGCTCAGCGCGGAAGGGAAGATTGCCGACAAAGATGCTCACGGAACGTCCAGGGGGGACCGGAGGGCGCGAACGCGCCACTGACCCGCTCAGGTTAGACCGGGGAATCCAAGGTTCCATCCCTCCGTCGAGCCTCGTCACGGACAGGGCACGCTGCTCAAACCTGACCGCCCTCAGCGGAGGCGAGCCGCTGGCGGGCCCTCTGGAGCTGGACCCGCACCAGATCGAAGGAGGTGCCCCCTTCGCTGCGGCGGGCCGCCACCACCTGACGGGGCTCGATGGCGGCGTGGATGTCGGCCTCAAAGGCGGGATGGAGGGCCTGCCAGCGCTCCAGAGGCAGCTCCCGCAGCAACACCCCGTCCCGCAGGCAGGTCTTCACCACGGAGCCCACCAGCTGGTAGGCCTCCCGGAAGGGGACCCCGCGGGCCACCAGATAATCAGCCACATCGGTGGCGTTGGAGAAGTCGCTGGCCACGGCCTGCTCCAGCCGGGCGGGACGGAATTCCAAACCCTCCTCGAACAGGATCGCCATCGCCTCCAGGCAAGCCAGAGAAGTGGCCACCCCATCGAACAGGGCCTCCTTGTCCTCCTGGAAATCCTTGTTGTAGGCCAGGGGCAGGCCCTTGATCATCGTGAGCAGCCCCATCAGATGGCCGAACACCCGGCCGCTCTTGCCCCGCACCAGTTCGGGAACGTCGGGGTTTTTCTTCTGGGGCATCAGGCTGCTGCCGGTGGCGCACCGGTCGGTAAGGGCCACAAAACCGAATTCCTCGCTGGCCCAGAGGATCACCTCCTCGCTGAGGCGGCTGAGGTGCACCATCACCAGGCTGGCGGCGGCCATGAACTCCACCGCGAAATCCCGGTCGGACACGGCATCGAGGCTGTTGGCGTAGATCCCATCGAAACCCAGGGTGGCGGCGGTATGGCGGCGGTCGATCGGCACCGGCGTGCCAGCCAGGGCGGCCGCCCCGAGCGGCGAGATGTTGACGCGACGGCGCACATCAGTGAGGCGCTGGCGATCCCGCTCGGCCATCTCGATGTAGGCGAGCAGGTGGTGGGCCAGGGCCAGGGGCTGGGCCCGCTGCAGATGGGTGTAACCGGGAATCAGGGTGTCGGGGTGGGCCTCGGCCTGGGCCAGCAGGGCGCGCTCGAAACGCAGCAGGGCCGCATCGATGGCATCGATCTGGTCCCGCAACCAGAGGCGCACATCGGTGCCCACCTGGTCATTGCGGCTGCGGCCGGTATGCAGCTTCTTGCCGAGCGGACCCAGCAGCTCGATTAGGCGCCGCTCCACGGCGAAATGCACGTCCTCGGCCTCGATGCCGGGCTGGAAACGACCCGCCGCCGCCTCGGAACGCACCTGCTCAAGGCCCTCCTCCAGGCGGACGGCCTCCTCGGGGCTGATCACCCCGCACACCCCGAGCATGCGGGCGTGGGCGATGGAGCCATCCAGATCCTGCTGCAGCAGGGCGATATCGAAACCGATCGAGGCATTAAAACGCTCGATCACCGGATGGAGCCCCTCCTCGAAGCGATCACTCCAACCGGCCGCCGAACCACCGGTCACACCGGCACTACCGCCGGCAGCGGAGCCCGGGGAGGCGGGGGTTTCAGCAGCCATGGAAAGGGAGAGGGGCAGGCCTCAGCATGCCACCGGGGCCCGGTGGAACCGAACCCGGATGGCCGCCGCCGCGACCCGCGCTCAGCCGATCGGCAGGGGCGGCAGCATCACCTCCTCCCGCACCTTGAGCACCACCATCGAGGCGTCGTCCTCCAGCTGGCGATCGGCACCCACGAAACGGTCCAGCCGAGCGAAGAGCTGATCGAGGATGGGTTGGGCTCCGAGGCCGGAGCGCGCGGCGGTCTGGAAGGCCGCCACCAGGCGCTCTTCATCGAAGCGCTCCCCGCCAAGGCCGGTGGCTTCGGTGACGCCATCTGTGTAATAGAGGAGGGCGTCGCCGGGCTCCAGCACCACCTGCCCGCAGCCGTACTCCGCCTCACGCTGCAGGCCGATCAGCAGGCCTGGCGCATCGAGCCGCTCGACCGAGCCGGCCTGGCGGCGCCAGATCAGCGGCGGATTGTGGGCGGCATTGGCGTAACGGAGCTGGCGGGTGCGGGGGTCGTAATCGGAATAAAAGAGTGTCACGAAGCGGTGGGAATGGGCCAAATCCTCCTGGGCCAGCTGGTTGAGGTCATGGAGGATCCGATCCGGGGGCAAACCGCTGAGCACCTCAGCGCGCAGCATGCCCCGCAGCAGGGTCATCAGCAGGCCGGCGGGCACGCCCTTGCCCATCACATCCCCCATCACCAGGGCCCAGCGACCGCGCTCGCGGCGCCGGCCGATCGCCTGGGGGCGGGTGGGGATGAAGTCGTAATAATCGCCGCCCACCTGGAAAGCGGGGCGGCAACGGGCTGCCAGATCCACCCCCTCGATGGTGGGGCAGTGGTCGGGCAGGAGCTGGGCCTGGATTTCGGCACCGATGCTGAGCTGGCGATCCAGGCGCTCATGGCGGCGCATGTCCTCCTGGAGCAGTTCGTTCTCCAGTGCCACGCCGGTGAGATCGGCCACCAGTTGCAGGTGGCGGCGATGCACCTCGCTCCAGCTGTAGCCGCGCCGGCTGCTGAACACATAGAGACGCCCCCGCTGCCGACTGCGGGCCACCACCGAGGTGGCGATCACCCGGGCGGGGCCGAGCAGGCGATGCACCAGGGGATCCAGCAGGGCCACCACCGCCTCATCGCCGGACTGGGCCTGGAGCTGGCTGTCGCTGAGGGCCGACAGCTGACGGAGCACCTCCAGGCAGCGTTCGCCCGGCGAGGCCTGCAGCTGCTCCCGCCAGAGGCGCCCATCGGAATGAAACACCACCAGCACGGCCCCCTCCGCCTCCACCAGCCGCTTGGCGACCACGGGCACCAGTTCGAGAAAGCGGCTGAGGTTGGTGAAGCTGCGCAGGGCAAAGGCCAGGGAGGAGAGCAACTCCTGATTGCGGCGCTGCTCCCGATTGAGACTGTCGAGCAGCTGCCGCACCGAGGCCCCGGGGGACAGGCCCGGCCGGGCAGGAGGGCCCGGCAGGGGAGGTTCGCTGAGCAGGGGAGCGGTCGAACCGGGGTCGGCCGCAACGAAGGGCCCGGGCGCCAGAGGGATCGGCGGTTCGGAATCCAGGCCGAGCGACACCGCATCAGCCCCATGGACGCTGGCAACGCCTGGCCCCCGCTGGCCGGTCTCAGCCGCAACCGACCCACCGGGCAAAAGCTCTCCAGCGGCGGGCACCGAGCCAGCGGCGGATGCGGCCGCCGAGGGGGCCGCGGAACGGTGGGGCGGCTGGCTGCCCAAGGAGCGGCCGCGAAGGACCCGAAACGTAGCAGCGTTCCCTGGGTTCGTCGGGGTTGGCCGGGCCGGGGACCCCGCCTAGCCTGCGTCGACGGCCCTGGAGGTCCATGGCGTTCACCACCGCGGCGGCCGAGGAGGTGCTCCTGCCCCTGGCCCAGGCCACCTCCCTGCTGTTGGAGGGCCTATCGGTGCTCACGGTGCTAAGCGGCCTGCTGGCGATCAGCCGCGATGCCCTGCCCCGGTGGGGGCGGCGGCTGCCGCAGCGGCCCTCGAACCGGGCGCGGCTCACCTTCGGCAGCTGGCTGGCCCTGGCCCTGGAGTTCCAGTTGGGGGCCGACATCGTGGCCACCACGGTGAGCCCCTCCCCCACCCACCTGATCCAGCTGGGGGTGGTGGCGCTGATCCGCACCTTCCTCAACCTCTTTCTGGGCCGCGAAATCGAGGCGGAACGGCGGCTGGAGGAGGAACAGGAACGGCGGGGGGCCTGGGCGGAGGATCAGGCGTGAGCACCGCGATCGACCCACGGGGCTCTGACGATGGTGTGCGGTACTCGGCCCGCCCACCGGGCCGGCCACCGGCGAAGGACATGGTGTGGATCCCGGGCGGTCGCTTTCAGATGGGCTCCGACCAGCACTACGGCGAGGAGGCCCCGGCCCATCCGGTGGCAGTGGATGGCTTCTGGATCGACCGCACCACGGTGACCAACGCCCAGTTCCGCAAGTTCGTGAAGGCCACCGGCCACATCACCCTGGCGGAGCGGCCCGCCGATCCGGCCACCTACCCCGATGCCCG